>OIYX01000088.1_pt1 | contig 30631 bp, 28 predicted proteins | sample 1588431 | NCBI WGS metagenome assembly OIYX01 (sample SAMN03283241) | human gut metagenome | biome: human-associated habitat; material: feces | host: Homo sapiens | place: Peru | collected 2012
GCGCGGCGGTCGCCGAGGAGGGCAAGACCCTGCTGACCGTCACCGAGAACGGCTTCGGCAAGCGCACCCCGGTCGAGAGCTATCTGCGCGGCGACGTCGTGCAGAGCCGCGGCGGCAAGGGCATGAAGAACTACCGCCTGACGGAAAAGACCGGCCCGGTCGCGGGCGCGGCCGTGGTCGGCGAGGACGAGGACGTGCTGCTGGTCGAGTCGGGCGGCGTCGTGATCCGGATGCCCGTCTCCGGCATCAGCACCTATGGCCGCGACACGCAGGGCGTGATCCTGATGCGTGTCGAGGAGGAGAACCGCGTGATCTCCCTGCAAAGCACGGAGGCGGCCGCAGAAGAAACCGAAGAGACAAAGGAGTAAGCCATGAATCCTGAAACCGAACAACTCGAGGAAGTGCAGGATCGGCCGGTGTTCACGGCCACGACGAGGCTCAACGCCGCCCTGCAGCAGGAGGCCGCCACGGCGCTCACGCCGAAGCTCACGAAAGCCGTGAGCTGGATCTGCTTCGGGCTGCTCGCCGTTATGGCCGGGCTGCTCGTCTGGCAGCTCATCGCCACGGGCAACAAAAACAACGCGATCCTGCTGGGCATTCTGGTGCTGACCATGGCCTTTTTGGCATATAACAAATTCACCGCGCCGAAAAAGGCGCTTCGCCGCTGGGAGGAGGGCATCCGCCGCCAATACGGCACGGATTGCCTGACGCTCCAGACGGAATTTTACCCCCACACCCTTGCGCAGACCCTCGCGGAAAACGGCGAGGTCGCCGTCGAGGGCTATTCGTCCCTCTCGCGCATTGCCGAGACGGAGCACCTGCTCCTTCTGCGGCGCTCGCGGGATAACTGGTTCTTTGTCGAAAAAAGCGGCGTTGCCGGCGGAACGGCCGAGGAGCTGGTGAAATTTTTGGAGGAGCGCGGTCTGAGCCGCAGCTAAGGAGGCAGAGCATGGCATTTTTCCTCGGAAAACAGGCGCAGGATAAGCGCCTCGGCATCTATGTCCATATTCCCTTCTGCAAGAGCAAGTGCGAATACTGCGACTTCTATTCCCTGCCCGGCGCCTGCGACGGGCGCACCACCGACGACTATCTTCAGGCGCTGGCCGACCACATCCGCGAGGCCGGGCAGCTCTCCACGGAGCATCTGGTCGACAGCGTCTATTTCGGCGGCGGCACGCCGAGCTACTTCGGCGCGGAAAATCTCGAGAAAATTCTCGACGAGCTGCAGCGCTCCTTCCGCATCGGCGTCGACGCCGAGATCTCGCTCGAGGCCAACCCCGAGAGCCTGTCGCCCATGGGTCTGCGGCGGATGCTGCGCGCGGGCTTCAACCGGCTCTCCATCGGCGTGCAGTCCGACGACAACGAAATTCTCAAAAAAATCGGCCGTCCGCATACCTTTGAGCAGGCGCGGCAGGCCATGGACAAGGCCAGAAAGGCCGGCTTTGCGAACATCTCGCTCGACCTCATGTACGGCCTGCCCGGCCAGACGCTCGAGAGCTGGAAGCAGACCGTCGAGCGCATCATCCGGATGCGTCCGGAGCATATCTCCTGCTACGGCCTCAAGGTCGAGCCGAACACGCCGCTCTGGACCTATCAGGACACCGCGAACCTGCCCAACGACGATCAGCAGGCCGACATGTATCTGGCCGCCTGCGAGCTGCTGAAAACGCACGGCTACGAGCACTATGAGATCTCGAACTGGGCGAAAAAGGGCTTTGAATGCAAGCACAACCTGAAATATTGGACGGGCGGCGAATACATCGGCTTCGGCCCGACCGCCGCCAGCGATTTCGACAGCAAGCGCTTCACCGTTATGCGCGACCTCAAGGGCTACTGCGACGGCATCAAGAAGCGCGGCGTGATCCTTTCCGAGTGCGACACGATCCCGCAGCGCGAACGCGCCGGGGAATACCTGATGCTCCGCCTGCGCATCGCGCAGGGCATCAACGCCCGGGAATATGAGCGGCACTTCCTGCTGCCCTTCGCGCCGATCGAGGAGGCCATGCAGAAGTTCCAGACCAAGGGTCTGACCGAGATGACGCATGACCGCTGGCGCCTGACCGAGCGCGGCTGGCTCGTCAGCAATCAGATCATCCTCTATTTGCAGGAGCTTCAGGAGCGCTCGACGCCCATCACCAAGGGGCGCTGAGGCAAGACGCCACTTTTTTATGATTCGGAGGATATGCTATGCGACAACTTCTGGACGCCCTGCTTGACCGGCCGCTCTATCTGGCGCTGCCGGCGCTGGCGCTCGTGCTCGCGGCGCTCACCGTCCCGCTCTACCGTCTGGCGCGCAAGCCCGCCCCCGGAACGACCGACTGGATGCGCGGCATCGACCCGCCCCGATTCTCCGGCTACCGCATTTTTGCGCTGCGCTGGACGGATCTGCTCTTCTGCGCCGCCGCGGGGCTGCTGGCAGCCGCGCTGTGTCTTGCGGCCGAGGCGCTGCGCACGGGGGCTGCGCTCGGCCTGCTGTGGCTGAGAGACTCGCTCTATCTGCTCGGCAGCACCGCGCTGATGGGTGTGCTGGTCTATCTTCCGACGCGGATGATGTGGGGCAGCCCCCTTGCGGCGCTCTGCGTCGCGGCGCTGAGCGGTCTGCAGGGCTTCAGCGCGGAGGCGACGTCGTTTTTAGCGCTGGCGCTGTTCTTTTTGAACGACTGGCTGACCGCGGACGGGCAGCAGCCTCTGCTTTTCTACGCGTTTTGGCTCGTGCCGACGGCCTTGGCCTACGGACTGAGCCTGCTGATGGCGCCGGAGCTGCTCTGGTTCCTGCCGCTGCTCGTTCTGGCCTATGCGCTTGCGCAGTGCTATCGCTGGCGCACGGGGCTGGAAAAGCAGCGCGGCGGAAAGCTCGCCGTTTCGATCGTGCTGACGCTCCTGCTCGTGCTGCTGACCTCTGCGACCGTCACGATGCTGCGCCTGATGCTCGACGGGCTTGATCCGGAGGACTTCTGGACGACGAAATTCGTCATCGCGCTGCCGGGAGAAATGCTGCGCGCCTTCCTGCGCGGCTTCCGGCTCGGGGCGCTCCCGACGCCGACGCTTTTCGACGTCGTTGTGCTGATCCTTGCGCTGGCAGGCTGGCTCACGGCGGCGCACGGCCTTGTGCGCAAGCGCGAGACCGTCTGCCTGACTGCCGTGCTGCTGCCCCTGCCCGTGCTGGCGCTGTGGCTGTGCGGCACGGAAAACGCGCTGCACCTGCTGTTCCCGGCGCTGCTCCCGTTCGGCCGCGTCTGGGCGGGGCTTGCCAGAAAACGCAAATTCGCCGCGCCGGCTCTCTTTGCGGCCGGCGTTGCGGTCTGTTTGATCTTCGCGATGACTTTTTAATTTTAGGAGGCATTTCCAATGAAAATTTCCATGGGCTGCGACCACGGCGGTCTGAAGCTGAAAAACACGATCAAGGATCACCTGCTCGCGCAGGGCTATGAGGTCGTTGACTGCGGGACCTATACCGACGAGAGCTGCGACTATCCCGATTTTGCCGTCAAGGCGGCACGTGCCGTCGCGTCCGGCGCGTGCGAGCGCGGCATTCTGGTCTGCACGACCGGCATCGGCATCTCCATCACGGCCAACAAGGTCAACGGCATCCGCTGCGCCCTGCTGAGCGACACCGTCTCGGCCGGGCTCTGCCGCAGACATAACGACACCAACATGATGGCGCTCGGGCAGGGCATCGTCGGCGAGAAGCTCGCGCTGCAGATCGTCGACACATGGCTGCACGCCGAGTTCGAGGGCGGCCGCCACCAGCGCCGCGTCGACAAGATGATGGCTGTGGAGAAAAATCCGTGATTTTTGCACAGCTCTGTGCATCGAAACCGGGACTGCCGCATTCCAACGCGGCAGTCCCGGTTTTTGTGCCGTTCGGCGGGTCTATTCCCCCGCCATGCAGAGGCGACGGAGCAGGCGCGTCGTGAGCTGCCACCAGCTCAGGCGCTCGACCGTCTCCGGCGCAATGAGCGCAAGCTCGGCAAGCACCTCGCCGTCGGCCGTGAGCGTCAGGGTGCCGAGCTGCTGTCCGGCGGCGACGGGGGCGTCGATCTGCTCGGGAAGCGAGACGGTCTTTTCGATCTGCGCTCCCTTTTTGGTCAGCAGCGGCGCGCTGTCGCGCAAAACCGGCGTCAGCTTCTCCGACGTGCCGAGACGCACGCGCAGCGGCGTGAGCGCCTCCTCCGGCTCGGGGCGAACGAGCGCGAAATTTGCGAAGCCGTAATTCAGCAGCGCCTTGGCAGAGGCAAAGCGGTCGGCCGAGCTGGCGCAATGCAGGACGACCGCGATCAGCTCCAGCCCGTCGCGTTCGGCGGAGGCCGAGAGGCAGTGCCCGGCCGACGAGGTGTAGCCGGTTTTCAGCCCCGTCGTGCCCTCATAAAACCGCACGAGCTTATTGGTGTTGGTCAGGCCGAAGCGGCCGCCGCGCACCGTGTCCATCCAAATGGTCGTGTAGCTGCGGATGCGCTCGTGCTTCAGAAGCTCGCGCGACATGACCGCGATGTCGTAGGCGCTCGTCAGGTGCTCGGCCGCGTCCGGCGTGTCGTCCAGTCCGGTGCAGTTGACAAAATGCGTCTCGTGCATCCCCAGCTCCGCCGCGCGGGCGTTCATCCGCTCGACGAAGGCCGCCTCGCTCCCGGCAACGTGCTCTGCAAGCGCCGTGGCGCAGTCGTTGGCCGAGCTGACCACCACGCTTTTGAGCATCTCGTCCATGCTCATGCGCTCGCCGACCTCCAGATAGACCTGACTGCCGCCCTTGGCCGCCGCAGCCTCGGAGGCTGTGACGGTGTCGTCCATGGAGATGCGCCCCTCGTCGAGCGCCTCCATGACCAGCAGCAGCGTCATGATCTTGGTGACGGACGCCGGAGCCAGACGCTCGTGGGCGTTTTTTTCGGCAAGAACCGTCCCGGTCGCCGCGTCCATCAGCACCGCCGACGGCGCGGGGATCTCTACCTCGGCCGCCGCCGCGCGGGGCAGGAGCGCCGTCAGCAGCGACGCCGCCAGCAGCGCGGCAAATATCCGTTTGAACATCTTCACCCCATCCTTTCCCGATTTGGTACAAGCGTATGCCGCGCGGACGAGAAAAAGACTTTGCCTTTTCCGAAAAATCTGCTACAATGGGGAGAGAAAGGCAGGAGAACGCGATGAAATTTCAATGCTACACCCTTGGCTGCAAGGTCAATCAATATGAGACGCAGGCGATGGAGCGGCAGCTCCTCGCGCTGGGGCACGAGCAGGCCGAGCGGGGCTGCGACCTGCTGATCGTGAACACCTGCACCGTCACGGCCGTGGCCGACCGGAAGAACCGCACGCTCATCCGCCGTCTGCGCCGCGAAAATTCGAACGCCGTGCTCGGCGTCTGCGGCTGCTATGCGCAGCTCAAGAGCGAGGAGGTGCAGGCGCTCGGCGCGGACGTGGTCGGCGGCAGCGCCGAGCGGGAGGCCTTTTTGCAAAATCTGCTGCACGCCGCGCGGGAGCGCACGCCGGTCGTCTCCGTCGACGAGGCGCTGCGCCGCCGGACGTTCGAGGAGCTTCCGGCCGGCGGCCTTGCCGCGCGCACGCGCGCCATGCTCAAGGTGCAGGACGGCTGCTGCAATTTCTGCACCTACTGCATCATTCCCTTTGCCCGCGGGCCGGTGCGCTCGCTGCCGTTGGCGCGCGCCGTCGAGCTGGCGCAGGGGCTGGCCGCCGACGGCTACCGCGAGATCGTCCTGACGGGCATCGAGATCGCCTCGTGGGGCTGGGATCTCAGGGACGGCAGCAGGCTGGTCGACCTCGTCGAGGCGGTCTGCCGCGCCGTGCCGCAGGTGCGCATCCGGCTCGGCTCGCTCGAGCCGCGCACGGTCGACGACGAATTCTGCCGCAGGCTCTCCGTCTGCGCGAACCTCTGCCCGCAGTTCCACCTGAGTATGCAGAGCGGAAGCGACGCCGTGCTCCGGCGGATGCACCGAAAATATGACGCGGCGCGCTTCCTGCAAAGCGTCGAGCTGCTGAACGCGGCCTTCCCCGGCTGCGCGGTCACGACCGACCTGATCGTCGGCTTCCCCGGCGAGACGGAGGCGGAATTTTCCGAATCGCTGGCCTTCTGCGAGCGCTGCGGCTTTGCCGCGATGCACGTTTTTCCCTATTCGCGCCGCCCGGGCACGCCCGCCGCGTCCATGCCCGGCCAGCTCACGCGCGCCGAGAAGGAGGCGCGCGCAGCCGAGGCCGGCGCGCTGGCAAGGACGCTGCGCGAGCGCTACGACACGGCTCTGCTGGGAAAGCCGCAGGAGGTGCTCTTCGAGCAGACCGAGGGCGGCTTCTTCACCGGCCACGCGCGCAACGGCGTGAAGGTCTATCTGCGCGGCGAGGGGCTGCACAACCGGCTGCTTTTCGCGGTGCCGACGGCGCTCCGCGACGACGGCGTGGAGGCGCGCCCCGCCGAGGCGTGAAGCTCCATGCATGAGCACCGCACCACGAAAAGGCGCAAATGCCGGTGCATGAAGGTTTTGCGCATCATTTCCGGTTGCTCCGCAGGGGCGAGGAAATGGCACATTTCTGTTTTTGCTATGCTTTTGCATAGCAAAAAGCCGCCTTCCCGGCCTTGGGGAAGACGGCTGCTCTTTAAGTGGTGCGTTGAGGACGATTATTTTTTGCCGACGAGGCCGGTTTTGTGGAGCCGGACGGCGAGCAGCGACGCGAGCACCATTTTGACCGCGTCATAGGGCAGGAAGATCAGGCAGCCGCTCCAGATCGTCTTCCAGACGGAGAGCACGCCGTTCATCTTGATGTAAAGATACGGCAGGCCGCAGAGATAGAGCACCGCGAGCGCGACCGCCTGCGCGGCCAGCAGCCGCCAGAAATTGCGCCGTTCGGGGTTCTTCGGCACGAGCAGGCCGACCGTAACGGCCGCCGGGATCAGACCGAGCACAAAGCCGAAGGTCGGGGAGGCAAAGCTGCCGATGCCGCCGCCCGAGGTAAAGACCGGAAGGCCGAAAATACCGAGCAAAACATAAACGATCTGCGACGCGCCGCCCCACAACGGGCCGAGCAGCAGACCGGAAAGGAAGCAAAACAGAACTTGAAGGGTGAAGGACACCTCTCCGATGCCGGGGATCCTCAAAAACGCGCCGACGGCGGTCAGCGCGGCGAAGATCGCCGCTAGGATCATTTCTTTGAGCGGAACATGCTTCATGGGAAAACCTCGATTCTCTCTTTACAAATTGCCCAAAATCGGGTACAGTAGGATTATACAAAAAAACAAGTCGAAAGGCAAGAAAAAAATGAACAAGCTATCCTGCGACCGGCTTTGCCGTCCCGACTGCCCATGGACGCCGGAGCTGCTGGAAGAGATCGACTCGACAAACGCCGAGCTGAAGCGCCGTCCGGGCGCGCCGGAGGGCACGGTGCTCGTCACCGCGCGCCAGAGCGCGGGAAGGGGGCGGCTGGGGCGGCAGTTCTCGTCGCCGCCGGGCGGGGTCTATCTTTCGGCCGTGCTGCGGCCGGACGCGCCGCCGGAGCGCCTGCTCCACCTGACGCCGATGGTCGCCGTCGCGATGCGCCGCGCGTTGCTCGACGCCTGCGGCGCGGATTGCGGCATCAAGTGGATCAACGATCTCGTGTTTCGGGGCAAAAAGCTCTGCGGCATCCTTGTGGAGCTGCACGAGGGCGCGGTGATCGTCGGCGTCGGCGTCAACTGCAACACGCCGCCGGAGGCGTTCCCGCCCGAGGTGCACGCCATGGCCACCACGCTGCGCGACGCCGTCGGCGCGCCGGTCGACCCGAATGCGGTCGCCTCGGCCATGACGCGGCGGCTTTGGCTGCTCTCGCAGGAGCTGTTTTCCAAAAAGGCGGAATATTTGGCCGAGTATGCCGCCCACTGCGTCACGCTGCATCAGCCGGTGCAGCTCCTGCGCGGCCAGACGCGCGAGGAGGCCTTCGCCGAGGGCATCGACGAAAACGGCGCGCTGCTCGTGCGCCGCGCGGACGGCACGCGTTCGGCCGTGCAGGCCGGCGAGGTCAGCGTCCGCGGGCTTTACGGCTATGCAAGCGGCGCCTCGTCATGACGCGGCAGCCCCGGCGCCGCGCAGTGACATGCCAAGGGGATTATAAGATTTTTTGAAACAAAATTCTGGGCTGCAAGGGTAAAAAAACCGGTGGTTTTTCAAAGAAAACGCACAAATTTTGAACACCGCATCATTTCATACTAGGGAACCTCTGAATCAATCGGCTGCGGCGCCCAGCGGGTCTTTTTCCCCAACTGATATACACGAAGGATTCCTGCGATTTCCAAACCTCAATTTGGAACCAAATCCCTCGCTGACCGCTCTTGCAATTGAATCAGAAGTTCCCAAGAATCATTATCACATCAGGAGGTATCAGGATGGAAGCATTACAAGCGATCTATGAGCGCCGGAGCTGCCGCTGCTTTTTGCCGCAGCAGGTCGACGAACGGCAGCTCTCGGCTGTTCTGACGGCCGGAACCTACGCGCCGACGGGCATGGGGCGTCAGTCTCCGCGCATCGTCGTGCTGCAAAAACGCGAGGACATCGACGCGCTCGAGCGCCTGAACGCCGCGATCATGGGTCAGCCCGACGCGCACCCGTTTTATGGCGCGCCGACGGTCTGCGTCGTGCTGGCGGATGCCGCCGCGCACACCGCCGTGGAGGACGGCTCGCTCGTGCTCGGCAATCTGATGCTTGCGGCGGAGGCCGTGGGGCTGGGGAGCTGCTGGATCCACCGCGCGCGCGAGGAATTTGCCACGCCCGCAGGGCAGGTGATGCTGCGCCGCTGGGGCGTCGTCGGCGAATACATCGGCGTCGGCCACTGCCTGCTGGGCTATCGCGCCGCCGAGCCGAACCCGCGCGTCTCGCGCAAGCCGGATTATGTGATCCGTCCGTAATTTTTCGGCGCGAGGGCTTGCACATTTCTCAAAATACGAGATACTATACGCAAAAGAAAAGGCTGTCGAGCTTTCGTTCGCACCCAATTCTGCACAAGACGGCGCAGCGTGCCCCAGCACGATGCCCGCGCGCGAAGGAAACACGATTCAACAGAAGCTTTCCGGTGCTTTGCCCGGAGGTATTTTTCGAAGGAGGACGGATGCATGAACAAGACCCTGAGAGCCTTGATCTCCATCATGGGGATCCTGATCGCCGCCAGCGCATTGGCCGACATGATGATGCACTTCTGGGATAACCTGAAGAGCCTGCTTCCCTGCGGCTGCTGCAAGAAGGACACGGAATCGGAGAACGAGGCATAAACGAGCGAGCCGGTGCACCCGCACCGGCTCGCAGTCTGTTGCGCCGCGGAAGCTCCGGATCGACCGCCTCGGCCGAGCGGCGGAGCGCTTGTCGATGCGTGCAGCTCGAAAACCCGAGGTCGCCCATATCTCGCGCGGCCCCGGCGCGGTGCTTCTGCCACGCACACCGTTCCGTGCGGCAGACCGGCCGGGGACGCCCGTCCGCTCGGGTGCGGCTGACCGGCCGGGGACGCCTGACCGCTCGGGTGCTCCCGACCGATCGGGTGCTCCCAACTGCCCGGCTGCATCGGACGGCAGGGCATCCCATTTTGCTCACTTAAAGATTGCCGCGTCGCTTCGCTCCTCGCAATGACAGGATTGACGGGTTTTGCCCTTGCAAAGTAGGAGTTGTTTCCCTTTTTTAGATTTTCCGGCTGCGCCAATCGGCACGGCATCCCGCGACGATACCTTAAAGATTGCCGCGTCGCTTCGCTCCTCGCAATGACAAAACTGATGGGTTTCCTTCGGAATCCCGACGTTTTGCGACGCCGCGAATTGGTATTTACTTTCGAAAAATCGAAAAACCTCCCGATGTGTCATTGCGAGGAGGGCGCGCGCGCCCGACGCGGCAATCTTTGAGCCGGAGCATGGCATCCCGGAACGAAGTACGGCAAAACACTGAAAACGGCACACGGTTTTTAGCCATCGTGACCGAGAGCCGAGGCGCTCCCGACCGCCGCTCGGGGGATGCCTCGATTTTTACATTATTAATAGAATATTATGGAATCATCAGGAAATTTGGAAAATCATGGTAGTCCCTGCTGGTTTCCCGGCTGCATCGGACGGCACGGCATCCCATTTTGCTCACTTAAAGATTGCCGCGTCGCTTCGCTCCTCGCAATGACAAAAATGATGGGTTTCCTTGGGAAAACCGGACGGGTTTTGCCCTTGCAAAGTAGGAGCTGTTTCCTTTTTTTAGATTTTCCGGCTGCGCCAATCGGCACGGCATCCCGTGTCGCACGTTAAAGATTGCCGCGTCGCTACGCTCCTCGCAATGACAAAATTGATGGTTTTTGGGGAAAATTGGTTACCGCTCACTTTAACAGAAATGGGAGTGATCTGTTAGAAAAACCGGCGGTCTGTCGATCAATGCGACAAAACCGCCGGTTTTCCTGTTTTTCTTGTCTGCCGGGGGAGACTTACTTCGCGTAGTAATTGATCAGGCAGCCTGCGAGGAGAATGTCGCGCTCCTCGCGCGTGAGGCGCTCGAGCTTGAGCGTGATCGGCTTGCGCGCGTCGCCCTGCAGCAGCACGGCCTCGACGCGGTCGGCCTCGCCCAGCAGCGCCGCGCGGATGCCCGGAACATAGAGCCGGTCGCCGGGCTGCATGTTGTAGTCGGCGATGCGGTCGACCGTGAAGGGCACCATGCCCCAGTTGATGACGTTGCTGCGGTAGCGCTTCGTCGCGAAATCCTCGCAGAGGTTCGCTGCGCCGCCGAGCACGCGCTGGCAGCTCGCCGCCTGCTCGCGCGCCGAGCCGTCGCCGGGGCGGATCGCCATCACGGCGCTGCCGAGACCGGTCGTTTTCGGGTCGAATTCCCCGAGATCGACGCTCTCCGGGTCGGCGCGGCGCTTTTGCTCCTGCTCCCGCACGGCCTTGGCGCGGCCGACATAGGCCGGATCCTTGCGGCTCAGGGCAAATTCGCTCAGGCGCAGCGGATTGCTGCGGTAGGACGACGTCTCGCCGGACGGGATCAGCTCGTCCGTGGTCGTGACGGGATCATAGATCGCCGAGGCGACCGTCAGCAGCAGGTTTTCCGGCAGGGCGATCTGCTCCGGCCAGTCGGCGATGTTCGGGCCGAACACCAGCGGCTCCTCGGGCTGCGGGCGCCCGACGCCGTGATAAACGCGGCTGTAGGGCGCGGGGTTGAACACATAATCGACCTCCGCCGGGTCGCTTTCGAGCCATTCCAGCTCGGTCGCCGGGGTGATCGCGCCGCCGTTGAGCGCGGAGGCCGCAATCGAGCGCGCGTCCATGAGCGCGACATAGGCCGCCTGCCCGTCCGAGGGCTTCGAGCCTTCCCGGTTCGGGAAGTTGCGCGTCGAATGGCGCAGAGAGAACGCGCCGTTGGCCGGGACATCTCCCGCGCCGAAGCACGGCCCGCAGAACGCGCTGCGGATCGAGGCGCCGGCGGCCATCAGGTCGGTCAGCGCGCCCGTGCGCATCAGCTCCATCATGACCGGCTGGCTGGCCGGGTAGCACGAGAGCCAGAAGCGGTCGTCGCCGAGGGCGCGCCCGCGCAGGATCTCGGCCGTGCGGAGCAGATTTTGATAAGTACCGCCGGAGCAGCCCGCAATGACGCCCTGATCGGCGTAGAATCGACCGTTTTTGAGCTTCTTCAGCAGGGATTCCGGCTGCTTTTTCAGGCCGAGCGCCGAGGGCGTCGCCTCGTCGACCGCGTGCAGCAGGTCGGCGGCGTTCTCGTTGAATTCGCGGATCGTGTAGGCATTCGACGGGTGGAAGGGCAGCGCGATCATCGGCTCGACGCGGCTGAGGTCGACCTCGATGAGCGCGTCGTAATACGCGCCGTCCTGCGGCGCAAGCGCGCGATAGGCCTCGGCGCGGCCGTGCGCGGTAAGGCTGCGGCGCACGGTGTCGTCGGTCTGCCAGACCGAGGTCAGGCAGCTCGTCTCGGTGGTCATGACGTCGATGCCGTTGCGGTAGTCCATCGCGAGGCTCGCGATGCCGTCGCCGAAGAACTCCATCACGCTGTTTTTGACCGTTCCGGCGCGGAAGGTCGCGCCGATCAGCGCCAGCGCGACGTCCTGCGGGCCGACGCCCGCGCGGGGCTTACCGGTCAGGTGCACGCCGACCACGCGCGGATAAGCAATGTCATAGGTCTTTTCAAGGAGCTGCTTGACCAGCTCCGGGCCGCCCTCGCCGATTGCCATCGTGCCGTAGGCGCCGTAGCGCGTGTGTGAGTCCGAGCCGAGGATCATGCGTCCGCCGCCCGCGTACATCTCGCGCATATAGCTGTGGATGACGGCCTGATGCGCCGGGACGAATTCGCCGCCGTAGCGCTTCGCGGCCGACAGGCCGAAGACGTGGTCGTCCTCGTTGATCGTTCCGCCGACGGCGCAGAGCGAATTGTGGCAGTTCGTCAGCACATAGGGCAGCGGAAAGCGCTCCAGACCCGAGGCGCGCGCCGTCTGGATGATGCCGACATAGGTGATGTCGTGCGAGGCCATGGCGTCGAAGCGGATGCGCAGACGCTCGGGGTCGCCGGAGGTGTTGTGCGCCTGCAAAATGCCGTAGCTGATCGTGCGCTTCTTGCCCTCTGCGGGGATGCGCGCGCTCTGCGCGGCGGCGATCAGCCGCCCGTTTTCAAGGAAATATCCCTCATTGTGAACCGTTACCATCGAGCCGCCCCCCGATTATTTCTTCTCGAGGATTTCCAGACCGCCGAGATATTTGCGCAGCACCTCGGGCACGACGACGGAGCCGTCGGCGCGCTGGTTCTGCTCGACCATGGCCGGGAAAATGCGCGAGGTCGCGAGGCCGGAGCCGTTGAGCGTGTGGACGAACTCGGTCTTGCCGGTCGCCTCGCGGCGGAAACGGATGTTGCCGCGCCGCGCCTGATAATCGCGGGCGTTCGAGACGGAGGAGACTTCCTTATAGCCGTTCATGGACGGAATTTGAATTTCAATGTCATAGGTGCGCGCCATGGAGGCCGAGCAGTCGCCCGCCGCGAGCTTCACGGTGCGGAAATGGAAGCCCAGACCTTTGACGAGGTTCTCGGCCTTGGTGACCAGCTCCTCGAAGGCCTCGTCGGATTTCTCCGGCAGGCAATACTGGAACATCTCGACCTTGTTGAACTGATGGCCGCGCACCATGCCGCGCTCGTCGGCGCGGTGGCTGCCCGCCTCGCGGCGGAAGCACGGCGTATAGGCAAAGAGCTTGTGCGGCAGGTCGGATTCGGCGAGAATTTCGTCGCGGTGGAGGCTGGCCAGCGCGGTCTCGGCCGTCGGGAGCATGAAGTGCATCCGGTCGTCGGTCGGATTTTCGATCTTATAGACCTCGTCGGCGAATTTCGGGAACTGCCCCGCCGTCTCACCGCAGCGGTACTCGAGCATCAGCGGCAGCACGACCATCTCGTAGCCGTCGGCCAGATGCTGGTCGATGAAATAGTTCAGCAGCGCCCATTCCAGACGGCTGCCCATGCCGCGGTACATCCAGAAGCCCGAGCCGGCCAGCTTCGTGCCGCGCTCATAGTCGATCAGCCCGAGGTCGGTGCAGAGGTCGACGTGATGCTTCGGCTCAAAGTCGAAGGAATGCGGCTTGCCGTAGTAGCGCAGCGGCTCGTTGTTCTCCTTGCCGCCGGGCTTCAGGTCGGGGTCGGGCAGGTTCGGAAGGCTCAGCATCAGCGTGCGATACTCGGCCTCGACGTCGCCGAGCGCCTTGTCGTTCTCGGCGATCTGCGCCTTCAGCTCGGCCATGCGCTTGAAGATCGGCGCGACGTCCTCGCCCGCCTTTTTCTTCATCGGGATCTCTTTCGAGACGCGGTTCTGCTCGGCCTTGTCGGTCTCCGTCGAGAGGATCAGCGCGCGGCGCTTGGCGTCCAGCTCGAGGATGCGGTCGACCTGCGCGTCGCAGTCGACCTCCTTTGCGCGCAGCCCGGCCTTGACGGCCTCGGGATTTTCTTTGATTCGTTTGATGTCCAGCATACGATCACCTCATTCTAAGTTTTGCTGGTCCAGAAGCTCCAGCAGACTGTCATAAATCTTTGCGGCGGGCTCGGGAAGATCCGCCTTGCAGGATGCAAGCTCGTCCATGCACCGCGCGAAGGCGCCGGCGTCGCCGATGCGGTTGGCCTCCTGCGCCTGCACGAGCAGGAGCGTCGCGCTCGTTTCGCGCTGAATGGCCTCGATGTTTTCGGAAGCGCCCTGGCTGGCTGCGTCGAAATTATCCTGCATATAATGCACCTTCACCACCAGCGAGATCGCCACGAGCAGAAAGGCTGCCGCGAACAAAATGCCCATGTATTCGACCATGGCTCGTTTTTTTCTCGGCGTGAGCGGTTCCTCCTGCGCTGTTTGCTTATGCTCCATGTGTGTCCTCCGTTCGTTTCAGGGCGCAAAGCGCCTCATATAATTTTTGCAGATCGTCCTCGCCGTAAAAATCCAGCTCGACGCGCCCCTTGCGTTTGCCGTTGACGATATGCACCCGCCGCCCGAGACGCCGCGTCAGGTGCTTCTCGCACTCGGCGACGTAATCCACGGCCAGCGGCTCCGGCTCCTCCTTTGGCTTTTCCTCGGCGGCCATGCGCTTGCACATCGCCTCGGCCTGCCGCACCGAGAGCCGCAGAGCCAGAATTTTCTGCGCCGCAGCCTTTTGCAGCCGCCCGTTCGGGAGCGTCAGGATGGCGCGGGCGTGACCCGCGGTCAGCTCGCCGGCCTCCACGAGCGCGCGCACCTCGTCCGAGAGCGTCAGCAGGCGCAGCGCGTTTGCAACGGCGGAGCGCGATTTTCCGACCTGCTGCGCGGCCTGCTCCTGCGTCAGCCCATATTCCTCGAGCAGAGCGCGGTAACCCTCGGCCTCCTCCATGGGATTTAGATCCTCGCGCTGGAGGTTTTCGACCAGCGCCAGCTCCATGACCGTGCGGTCGTCGGCCTCGACGACCGTCACCGGCACCTCGGAAAGCCCGGCCAGACGGCAGGCGCGCCAGCGCCGCTCGCCGGCGATGATCTGATAGTAGCCGTCGCTCGTCTCGCGAACGGCAAGGGGCTGCAGCAGCCCATGCTGCGCGATCGAGTCGGCCAGCGCCTGAAGCTCGACCTCGTCGAAGCGCTTGCGCGGCTGATTGGGGTTCGGCTCGATGCGCTGCAGCGGCAGGACGGTGACGGCCTGCTTCGCGTCGCTATCGGAAAAATCGTCGATCAGCGCCCCAAGCCCGCGCCCCAGACCACGTTGTTTGATTCCCATGTCTTACTCCTTCCTGCGGATCTCGTCGGCGACGGCCTGATAGGCCTGCGCGCCGCGCGAGGCGCGGTCATAGGCGAACACCGGCACGCCGTAGCTCGGCGCCTCGGCCAGCCGGACGTTGCGCGGGATCGCCGTGGCGAATACCTTCCCGGGAAAATGCCGCCGCACCTCCTGCGCGACCTGATTGGAGAAATTCGTCCGTCCGTCAAACATTGTCAGCAGCACGCCGAAGACGTGCAGCTTCGGGTTCAGACGTTTTTTCACGGCGCGGAGCGTCGACATCAGGTCAGAAAGCCCCTCGAGCGCGTAATACTCGCACTGCACCGGGATCAGGATGCTGTCGGCGGCGCAGAGCGCATTGAGCGTGAGCAGCTCGAGCGAGGGCGGGCAGTCGATGAAAATATAATCGTAGCTGTCGCGCAGAAGCGCCAGCCGATCTCTGAGGCAATATTCCCGGCGCTCCATGCCGATCAGCTCGACCGATGCGCCCGCCAGCGCGGCCGACGAGGGCATTACATCGCCGTATTCTGTCATGATGATGCTTTTTTCCGGGGAAACGTCGTTGATGATGACGTCATAAACGCCGACCTTGATGCCTCGCTTGTCGACGCCCATGCCGGAGGTCGCGTTGGCCTGCGGGTCGAAATCGCAGAGCAGGACGCGCGCGCCGGCCTCGTGCAGCGCGGCGCTCAGGTTTACGGACGTCGTGGTTTTCCCGACGCCGCCCTTTTGGTTCACGACGGCTATGATCTTCGCCATGCGGCAGCCTCCTTTTTCCTTTATCCGGGCATCATTTTATCACACAATTTGCCGGAATGCAACAGGAAAGCGCGGTTTGTTTCACGTGAAACACTCCGATTGCAGTCCGCTCCCGTCAAAGCTCGGGAGATACTCCGTTGTCGCGGCCGACGCGCTCTGCACAAAGCCCTCGTTCAGCCCGCACAGCTCCATCCACGAAAGCACGCCGTCGTACTCCGCGTCGGTCACGCGCCGGTCAAGCGGCGACTCCTGCGTCCCGACGGGCGTGTACTGCCGCAGGAGCGAAAATAGAACCGTTTTTTGGGGGAAGGTCTCTGCGACCCACTCCACCGCGCCGAGGCTGTTTTCAACGTAACCGGGCAGAACAAGGTGCCGGATGAGCACCCCGCGCTTCATCTCACCGTCCTCAAGGCGAACCGGGCCGGTCTGGCGAACCATTTCGCAGATCGCGGCCTGCGCCGTTTCCACATAATCCGGCGCGCCGGAGAGCCGCGCGGCCAGTGCCGGGTCGCTGTATTTATAATCGGGAAGATAAATGTCAATCAGTCCCTCCAGCTCGCGCAGCGTCTCGACGCGTTCGTAGCCGCCGCAGTTGTAGATCACGGGAACGGGCAGCTTCGGCGTGAGCGCGGGGAGGATCGACGGCAAAAAATGCGTCGGCGTGACCAGATCGATCGACTGCGCGCCCTCGTCGATCAGACGTTCAAAAACCGTGCGCAGCGCGTCCGTCGAGATGGGCTGCCCACTCTGCCGCAGGGAGATCTCCGCGTTTTGACAAAATTTGCAGCGCAGGGTGCAGCCGGAAAAAAACACCGCGCCCGTCCCGAAGCTGCCGCAGATCGGCGGCTCTTCCCCATAGTGCAGCATGGCCTTGCCCGCGCGCAGCTCTGCGCCCATGCCGCACACGCCGCGCTGCCCCGCCGTCCGGTCGACGCCGCAGCGGCGCGGGCAGAGCGTGCAGTTTTTATAGGTTAGCATCGAATCACCCTTTTCAAACGTCCGAAAACGTGATAGAATAGTCATACCAAAAAATCTGTGTTTCACGTGAAACAGTGAGGAATTATGCTGAAGAAAAATGAACTGTACCGCGCGGCCGTGACCGGCTTCACCAGCGACGGGCTGGGCGTCTGCCGCGTGGAGGGCTGCGCCGTGTTCGTGCCGAACGCCGCGCCCGACGAGGAATACGACCTGCGCATCACCCACGTCGGCAAGCACGCTGCGCACGGCAGGATCGTCAACATTATAACAAAATCCGCCGCGCGCGTCAACCGCGCCTGTCCCTATGCCAAGCGCTGCGGCGGCTGCCAGTTTTGGCACCTGACCTATGAGGCCGAGTGCGAGCTCAAGCGGCAGCGCGTGCTCGACGCGCTGAACCGCCTCGGCGGACAGTCGCTTGAAACGCTTGCGCTCACGCCCGCGCCGACTTGCGAGGGCTACCGCAACAAGGCGCAATACCCCGTCACCGCCGAGAAAAACAAACCGATCGCGGGCTTTTACCGCGAGGGAACGCACGAGGTCATTCCGGTCGAGCGCTGCCTGATCCTTCCGGAATGCGCCGACCGCGCGAAGCAGACCGTGCTCGACTGGATGCGGCAGTTCCGCGTCCCGGCCTACGACGAGACGGCGCACAGCGGTCTTGTCCGGCATATTTTCGTGCGCCATGCCGAGGCGACCGGACAGGTCATGGTCTGCATCGTTGCAAACGGCGCGCGTCTTCCCCGGGAAAACGAGCTGGTCGACGCCCTGCGCGACCGTGTCCCCGGACTGCGAACCGTCGTTCTGAACGCGAACCTTCGCCGCGGCAACGCCGTTTTGGGCGACGAGACGCGGACGCTCTGGGGCGACGGCGTCATCGAGGACGTGCTCTGCGGTCTGCGCTTCCGCATTTCGCCGCGCTCGTTCTATCAGGTCAACCGCGCGCAGGCGCAGGTGCTTTATCAAAAGGCGCTCGACGCCGCCGGCCTGACCGGGCGCGAGACCGTGCTCGACCTCTACTGCGGGACGGGCACCATCACGCTCTGCCTTGCCCGGCGCGCGAGACAGGCCATCGGCGTCGAGGTCGTCGAGGCGGCGATCGAGGACGCCAAGAAAAATGCCGAGAGAAACGGCATTGGAAACGCGCGGTTCTTCTGCGCCGACGCCGGGCAGGCCGCGCTCCGGCTTGCCGCCGAGGGCGTCGCGCCGGACGTGATCGTCGTCGACCCGCCGCGCAAGGGCCTGAGCGCCGACGTCATCGAGGCGATCGCGGCCATGTCCCCCGGGCGCGTGGTCTATGTTTCGTGCGACCCGGCCACACTGGCGCGCGACGTGAAGCTCCTGAATGCCAAGGGCTACGCCCTCCGCCACGCCGAGGCCGTCGACCTCTTCCCCCGCTGCGCGCATGTGGAGACGGTGGTTCTCTTATCACGAGAGGAGCAGGAGATGCCGCGGGAAGGGCGCACAGCGGTGCGGGAAAAGCGCGCGGGAGCGAACGAAAAACAGCGACAGGAGGCAAATGATGAACAAAGAAAGGCGCTTCGTCTCGATTCTGGGTGATTCGATCAGCACGTTTGAAGGCTTCCATCCCGAGGGGTATCGGGTTTTTTATGACGAAGACCGGGCAATTCAACACGATATGACGTCTGTTTATGACACATGGTGGGCGAAGGTCAATCAGTTTCTCCACGCATACCTCTGCGTCAATAATTCGTATTCCGGCAGCATGGTCTCCGGCGCGGATTTCCCGAGCGCCGGGAGCGACGAACGCGCGGCGCTCCTGCATACGGAGCGGCGCCCCGACCTGATCCTTGTGTATATGGGCTTCAACGATTTTGGGAACGGCGTTCCCATCACGAAAGACCGGCAGGGTGTCCCGGCGTTTTTTGAGGGATATGCTCGAATGCTGACCAAGGTGAAGCGGAACGAGCCGCAGAGCCGGATTATATGCGGGACGCTGATGGAAACCAAGATTCGCGGGAACGGGCAATGGAGCTTCCCGAACAAATGGGCGGGGATCTCCCTGTGCGAATACAACGCAGCCATAAAGATCGCGGCGGAGCTGGCCGGTGCGGAGGTCGCGGATTTGGCTGCGCAAAATCTGCGCTATGAAACGCTGGACGGAACGCACCCGACAAGGGCAGGCCATGCGACGATCGCGCAGGCTTGGATCAACTGCCTCGGATCAAGGGAAGCTCTGATTCAATCGCAAGAGCGGTCAGCGAGGGATTTTGTTCCAAATTGAGGTTTGGAAATCGCAGGAATCCTTTACGTATTTCAAGATTTTCAAACCGATAAGCTGGGGCAAAAGACCCGCTGAGCGCCGCAGCTGATTGAATCAGAGCTTCCCTAAATTTGACTTTTATAATGAAACACGAGGAAAAATCTTATGACCAAAATCGAAACCGGGCGGCTCATCCTTCGCAATGTGGCGGAGAAGGATGAGCGCGTCATGTACGACTACCGCAACAATACCATTTGCGCGCAATATCAGCGGGGGCAGGCAAAGGATCTTGAAAGCATTCGCGGCCTGATCGAGCGCCGCAAGAACGACATCATTTCCGCCGATGCGCCGTTCATGCTGGCCGCGGCGCTGAAGGAATCGGATGAAATGATCGGAGAGATCGTGGTGATGCCTCAGAACGGGACCTTCACGATGGGCTACACCTTTCATTACGGTTATCATCGCAGTGGATACGCATACGAGGCGCTGACGGCGCTCCTCGAGCTGCTCCACAAGACCTACCCGCAATGGGATTTTGTCAGCTTCACCGATCCGGAGAACGTGCCGAGTATGGGGCTGCTGAAAAAACTGGGCTATCGGGACATGGGATACCTGCCGGATCTGGAGTCTCAGGTGTTCGGAAAATGGACAACGCCCGCGACGGAAGCGGCGTTCATGCAGGCGCGCAGAGAATGACCCAAGCAAAAATCCCGACACTGCATGGTGTCGGGATTTTTATATCGGTCACGGGGAAAACTCCGTGACAGAGTCCGGCGCTTTCCCCTTTTCTCGGGGGCGGTCAGCCGTTGAGCAGCCGGCCGTCTGTTCGCATTGAAAACAAAACATTTTTTGCTCCATGTGTGTGCCCTCCTGCTTCAAAGGGATTCGTCCAGAATGCGCCCGTCCGTCGAGAGCGTCACGACCTGCCACGGCAGGAATTTCCCGCTTTTTTGCAGGGCAGTTTTCGCCGCATGCTCCAGACCGCCGCAGCACGGCACCTCCATGCGCACGACGGTGACGCTTTTGATGTCGTTGCGGAGCAGAATCTCGGTGAGCTTTTCGGAATAATCCACGGCGTCGAGCTTCGGGCAGCCGATCAGGGTGATGTGTCCCTTGATGAAGCGCTCGTGGAAGGCGGCGTAGGCATAGGCCGTGCAGTCGGCGGCGATGAGCAGCTTCGCCCCGGAGAAATAGGGCGCGTTGACCGGCGCGAGCTTGATCTGCACCGGCCACTGCGCAAGACGGCTCACGGCCTCGCGGAGCGGCGCTTCCCCGCCGTCCGCGTGCTCGATCCTGCGCGAACGGCTGCCGGGGCAGCCGCAGGGCAGCGACTTCCCCTCGGCGCGCATTTTCTCCTGCTTGTGGGCAAGGACGGCCTGCTCGTCATAGGCGGCGGCCTCGCGCTCTACAAAGGAGATCGCGCCCGTCGGGCACGCGGGCAGGCAGTCGCCGAGTCCGTCGCAGTAGTCGTCGCGCATGAGCGCGGCCTTGCCGTCCACCATCGCGATCGCGCCCTCGTGGCACGCGTCGGCGCAGGCGCCGCAGCCGTTGCATTTTTCCCGGTCGATTTCAATGATTCTTCGTTTCATAGCAATGCCTCCTTGCGTTTCTGGCTCTATTATAGTAAAATGAACGCGGCAAGTCGGTTGAATTTTCAACAAAAGAGGAGTTTATATGAAAGAATATTTTTCCGTGCTCCGTTCTGCGACCCTTTTCGCGGGAATTTCCGAGGAGGAGCTGGCGGCGATGCTCACCTGCCTCGACGCGCGGGCGGAGCGCTTCCCGAAGGACGCGTTTCTGCTGCGCGCCGGGGACGCGGCCGAGTCGATCGGCCTTGTGCTGACGGGGAGCGTGCTGGTGCTTCAGGAGGACATCTGGGGCAACCGGAACATCCTCTCCAAGGCCGGGCCGGGGCAGACCTACGCCGCCGCCTACGCCTGCGCGCCGGGCGCCGCGCTGAACGTGAGCGTGGTGGCCGAGACGGCCGTCACGGTGACGAATCTGAACGTCAGGCGCGTTTTGAACGTGTGCCCGTCGGCGTGCGCGCACCATAGCCGGATCATCCGCAACCTGCTCGGCGAGCTGGCCGCGAAAAATCTGCAAATGAACGAGAAGCTCACGCACATGGCGCAGCGCACGACGCGCGAAAAGCTGCTGTCCTACCTCTCGGCGCAGGCGCAGCGCAGCGGCAGCTATGAATTCGACCTGCCGTTCTCGCGGCAGCAGCTGGCCGACTATCTCGCGGTCGAGCGCAGCGGCCTTTCCGCCGAGCTGGGCAAGCTCCGCGACGAGGGCGTGCTCGAATTCCGCCGCAGTCACATCCGCCTGAGCCAAAGATCGCGACTTTTGCGCGACCCTTCCGCATAGGCTGTGCGGGAGGGATTTTTTATGCAGATCAAATTGTTTGACCGGACGGGCGCGGTCGGGACGGCGGAGGTCAAGGAGAGCGCGCTTTTCTATCATTTTACGGTGCAAATCGACGCGCCGGACGGAACGCCCGTGCGGGTCTACGCCGTCGCCGGGATGGCGAGCGCCTATCTGGGCATACCGAGCCGAGAGGGACGTCTTACGGTGCAGCTTGCGCGAAAAAAGCTGCCGTCTGCGCCGGAATGCGCCGTGGCCTCGGCCGAGCCGCGCGGGGCATGGCAGCCGTGGCGCGGGACGCTGGACGGCGTGCCCGTGCCCATGGCGCTCCTGCGGGGGGAGGACGGCGGCGGCACGCTGGCAATGCCGGAGGAAACGGCGCTGGATTTTCCGGCGTGGACGGAGAGCTTCACACCGGTGACGCTCTTCGGGAGGACGCTTTACGCGTTGAAGCTCGACGAGGATCGGCGGCCGATCCTGAAGAAAATGCCGACGGAGGCCGAGACGCCGACGCCCAAGCCGACCGAGCGGGAGGTGCCGCAGGGAGCTTTCTCCGAGGAGGCCGACGGGGTAGAAGCGACGCAGGAGGCTTTCTCCGGGGAGGCCGACAGGGGAGAAACGGCGCAGGAGGCTTTTTCCGGGGAGGCCGACGGGATAGAAGCGACGCAAGAGGCTTTTTCCGGGGAGGCCGATTCGCAGGGGTTCGGTGCGGATTTCTAAGGAACCTCTGATTCAATTGCAAGAGCGGTCAGCGAGGGATCTTGTTTCAAATTGAGGTTTGGAAATTGCAGGAATCCTTTTCGGATTTCAAGATTTTCAAACCGATCAGTTGGGGCAAAAGACCCGCTGAACGCCGCAGTCGATTGATTCAGAGGTTCCCTAATTGCAATATAATGTCTGCTAAAAGAATGGTGGGTTTTCTTCGAAAAACAGACGATTTTTGACGTCTCAGTGCGGAATTGGGTTTCGGAAAATTGAAAAACCTTCCCGCGTGTCATTGCGAGGAGGGCGCGTGCGCCCGACGCGGCAATCTTTCAGTGGGCAGAATGGAATCACGGAGCGATTTTTGGAGCACCCGAGCGACCGCGCTCGTTCTGCGCCGCGCCCCAAAAATACGCACTCGTCCCCAATGTGTCATTGCGAGGAGGGCGCAAGCCCGATGTGGCAATCTTTAAGTGAGCAGCATGGAATCCCGGAACGAAAAAGAAGAACATCGTGCATTCGAAAAGGAAAAATAAGCATAACACATTCAAAAAAGAACATTGTGCATTCAAAACGAAAAAGATTGTACATTTGAAAAACGGCACGCAAGCGCGGGAGCTTCCCCCTTGGCGCTTGCGTGCTGCTTCTGTCGTTACGGCATCCCGCGACGCACGTTAAAGATTGCCGCGTCGCTTCGCTCCTCGCAATGACAGGATTGGTGGGTTTTCTTTGGAATACCGGCGTTTTGCGTCGTTGTGGGGGGAAAACCGGGTCGGGAAACCGGTCGGGAAACCGGGTCGGGAAACCGGATCGGAAAGCCGGTCGGAAAGCCGGTCGGGAAACCGGTCGGGAAACCAGCCGGGAAGCCGGTCGGGGAAACTGGGGGAAAACTGGGGGGAAAACCGAGCGTGGAAAACCGGGTCGGAAAGCCGGGTCGGAAAGCCGGGTCGGAAAGCCGGGTCGGAAAGCCGGTCGAAAAGCGGGTCGGGAAATCGGTCGGGAGATCGGAGGCAAATCCCGAGGGCGGTGCGAAAGGGGCTGTTGCGCGGGGCGCGTGCCGGAGATTCCGCGCGAAACTCGTCAAAGGTTCAAACTTTTTATGAATTTTTCAAGAAAAATGCAACACCTCCTAGAAATCCGGCAGGACTTTGTGCTATAATATACGCTGAATGATTTTACGACGCGGAAAAGGCCGGCGCGGAGGACGCCTCAGCAGCCGGCGGCGCGTCGAAACCGGAGCAACCGAGTTACCGGCCGGGGCGCGCCGCGCCCAAATCGGCCTTGATCTAGGAGTTTGGATATGTTGGAACTGCTTTCCCCCGCCGGCTCGATGGAAGCCCTGCGCGCGGCCGTCTGCAACGGCGCGGACGCGGTCTATCTGGGCGCGGATGTTTTTAACGCCCGTGGCGGCGCGCGAAATTTCACACCGGAGGAGCTGCCCGAGGCGGTGCGCTACTGTCATGTGCGCGGGGTGAAGGTGCACCTGACGCTCAACACGCTGGTCACCGACCGCGAGCTGCCGAAGGTCGCCGGGCTGATCGCCGTGGCGGCGCGCGCCGGGGTGGACGCGTTCATCGTGCAGGATCTGGGCGTCGTCTCGCTCTGCCGTGAGCTTGCGCCGCATGTGGCGCTGCACGCCTCGACGCAGATGAGCATCCACTCCCTCGAGGGCGTCCGTCAGGCCGCGGCGCTGGGCGTCAGCCGCGTGGTGCTGGCGCGCGAGCTGCCGCAGGAGGACATTGCCTTCATCTGCAAAAACAGCCCCGTGGAGATCGAGGTCTTCGTCCACGGCGCGCTGTGCATGTGCTATTCCGGCCAGTGCTATATGTCCGCCGTGATCGGGCGGCGCTCCGGCAACCGCGGCCAGTGCGCCCAGCCCTGCCGGATGGCCTATGGCTATGACCGCTTTGACAACAAATATCCGCTGAGCCTCAAGGATAACTGCCTGATCTCTTACCTGCGCGAGCTGGAGGCGATGGGCGTTGCGAGCATCAAGCTCGAGGGACGCATGAAGCGGCCGGAATACGTCGCCGCCGTGACGGCGACCTATCGCCACGCGCTCTCGGGCGCGCCGGTCGACCGCGCGATGATGCAGACGCTGCGCACGGCCTTCTCGCGCCAAGGCTTCACGCAGGGCTATTATCAGGGCAAGACCGGGCCGCAGATGTTCGGCGTGCGCGGCGACGAGCGCGAGGACAAGGCCTTTTTGCAGGAGATGCGCGCGACCTACGAAAACGTGGAGCCGCAGCGCGTGCCGGTGCGGTTTTATGCCCTGATCTCCGAGGGGCAGCCGTCGATGCTCGCCGTGCAGGACGACCGCGGCAACACCTGCCGCACGACCGGCATGACGGCGCAGCGCGCGCAGCTTCGCGCGCTGACGGCCGAGGAGCTGCAGCAGCGCGTGATGAAAACCGGCGGCACGCCCTATCTTTCTCAGGGCGTGCGGTGCGTGATCGACCCCGGTCTGTCGCTCCCGGCGGCGGAGATCAACCGAATGCGCCGCGACGTTCTGTCGCAGCTCACGGCGCTGCGCGCGCGCACCCCTGCCCCCGAGCTGGGGCAGTACCGCGCGCCGGTCTGCGCTCCGGGGATGCGCGGCGAGCCCGCGCTGACGGTGAGCGTGCGCCGCGTCGAGCAGATCACGCGCCGCCTGCTGCAATGCAGGCCGGAGGTGCTCTATGTTCCGCTCTCGGAGATCTTGGCCTACCCGGAGGTCTTCCAGCGCCTGACGAAGCGCCAGCGCATTGCGGCGATCCTGCCGCGCGTGGTGCGCGACGACGAGACGCCCCGCCTGCTTCAGGAGCTGACGGCTCTGCGTGCTCTGGGCGTCGGCCGCGTCCTGCTCGGGAATTTGGGTCAGATCTCGCTGGCGCGCTCGCGCGATCTGGAGCTTGCGGGCGATTTCGGCCTGAATCTTTTCAATTCCCGCGCGGCGGAGACGCCGAAGGAGCTGGGGCTGACCTCGGTCACGGCGTCGTTTGAGATGACGCTGGCGCAGCTTCGCGACCTGTCCAAGCCGCTGCCGACGGAGCTGATCGCCTATGGCCGCCTGCCGCTGATGCTGACGGAAAACTGCCTGATCCGCGGCAGAACGGGCGCCTGCGCCTGCCAAAACGGCACGAGCGTCCGGCTGGTCGACCGCATGGGAGAGGAATTCCGCGTGGTGCGCGACGGCGACACCTGCCGCAGCGTGCTGCTCAACGGCAAGAAGCTCTACCTGCTCGACAAGCGCGAGAGCCTGCGCAAGCTCGGGCTTTGGGCGCTGCGCCTGTCCTTCACGACGGAGAACCCGGCGGAGCTGGACGGCGTGCTGAGCGCGTGGCAGAGCGGGCGCGGGAGCTTCGACCCCGGCGCATGCACACGGGGACTTTACCAGCGCGGCGTCGAATGATGCCGCCGTACAGATACATTTCATATAGATAGGAGAGCAGAATATGGGTATCATTCTTGCATCGTCCTCCCCGCGCCGGAAGGAACTGATGGAGCGCATGGGGCTGGATTTTGTGGTTCGCACCGCGCCGCATGACGAGACGCTCAATCCCTTTGCCGTTCCGGCCGACGAGGTCGCGCGCCTGAGCCTGCTGAAGGCGCGGGCGGTCTATCCGCACTGCAACGACGAGGACATCATCGTTGCGGCGGATACCATTGTTGTCTGCGACGGCCTGATGATGGGCAAGCCGCGCTCCGAGAGCGAGGCGTTTTCCATGCTGCGCCGTCTTTCCGGCCGCGACCACCAGGTCATGACCGGGCTGACCGTTATGTACGGCGATGAGGTCGTGAACACCACCGTGACCACGACGCTGCGGATGCGCCACCTGTCCGACGCGGAGATCCGCGCCTATATCGCCACCGGCGAGCCGATGGACAAGGCCGGCGCCTACGCCGTGCAGGGCAGAGCGTGCATCTTTGTCGTCGGCATCGACGGCGATTACTACAACGTGATGGGGCTTCCGGTCTGCACGCTGGCGGGGATCCTGCGCAAATTCGGCGTGAAGCTGCTGGCCTGAGCGCGCAAAAAAGGAGAGGTTCCATTGAAAAAGCTGTTTACGGCGCGGGTCAAGACCCTTCTCGGCCTTGCGCTTGCCCTCGCCATCCTGACGGGGATCGTTTCGTCGATGTTCGGCGCGGCGTGGCCGAGCCGCGCCGTGCGGACGATCCTCACGCCGATCCGCAGCGCGTTCAGCGCCGTCTCGCGGCAGGTGGAGCGCTATTATAATTTCCAGTTCTCCTATGAGTCGCTGGAGGCGCGCAACGACTACCTGCAGAAGCGCCTGACGCAGATGGAGGACGACATCCGCACGGCCGACGCCCTCGAGCGCGAGAACAAGCGCCTGCGCGAGCTGTGCAACCTCCGCGACGAGCACGCGGACTATGTTTTTGACGACGCCTACATCGTCTCGTGGGATTCCTCGAGCTGGAAAAACGCCTTCACCATTGCCAAGGGCACGGCCAACGGGCTGGCCGAGGGCATGGCCGTCGTGACGGAATACGGGCAGGTCATCGGCCTGATCACCGAGGTCGGGGCGAACTGGGCGACCGTGACCACGGTGCTGGACAACTCGCTCGAGATCAGCGCCTGCGTGGCCTCGTCGGGCAACACCGGCGTGGTGCAGGGCGCCTATACCTACGGCTACCCGAACAAGCTCCGGCTGAACTATCTGCCCGCCGAGACGATCCTGCGCAACAACGATCAGGTCGTCACGACCGGCTCGTCGCTCTATCCCAAGGGGCTGATCCTCGGCTACATCGAGGACGCCGGAATGGACGAGACGGGCGTTGCAAAGTATGCCATCGTGCAGCCCGCGGCGGATTTCGACACGCTGGAGCAGGTCTTCATCGTGACGGAATACCGGCAGGGCTGAGCGCCGGCGCCCGAATTGGAAAGGTGGTGGTCGGATGCTCCGGCGATTCTTCTATAAGCTCTATATCACGCCGCGCCAGTGGATGCACGTCCTGCGCTGGACGGTCTATGCCCTCCTGCTGCTCGCCGTGGTCATGGTGCAGACCGTGATGATCGGGCGGCACACGGTCTTCGGCGCCCATCCGGATTTTGTCTCGGTCGTGATCGTCTGCGTCTGCCTGCGCGAGGGCGCCGAGCGCGGCGGTCTGTTTGCGCTGCTGGCCTCGCTGTTCTGGTTTCTGGCCGGCGCAGACACCGCAAGCGTCAGCATCCTCGTGCTGACGGTGGTGCCGGTTTGCGCGGTGCTGCTCTGCCGCGCCTACCTCACGCAGCGCTATCTTCCCTGCCTTTTGACATGCCTTGTCGCGCTGTTCGTAAATCACACGGCGATTTTCCTCATCAAGCTCTATCTCGGTCAGGCGACCGCCGTGATGTTCCTGACGCGGCTTCTGCCGTGTGTGCTTGTCTCGATGATCGCGCAGCCGCCGGTGTACTTCCTCGTCTCGCGCATCGAGAAAATAGGAGAGCCTTATGCATCATAAAAATACCTTTCGCCTGACCGCGATGCTGACGGTCGTGGCGATCATTCTCGGCATCTACGTTTTCCGCCTGCAAAACGTGCAGATCTCGCAGGCAAAGGCGGCGAAAAACGTGCGCACCGACACCTATACCTACTATACCCGCGTCACCGCGGCGCGCGGCGAGCTGCTCGACTGCAAGGGCAAGGTGCTCATCGGCAACCGCGCCTCGTTCAACGTGGTGCTCATCAACCCCGTGCTCTTCAGCGCCGAGAAGCCGAACGAGCTTCTGCGCCGTCTGACGAATCTGTGCGACGAGCTGGGTCTGGAGCTCAACGACCACTTCCCTGTCTCGCAGACCAAGCCCTACACCTACACCACGGACAACTACCCCAGCAAGTGGAAGGACTATTTCAAGAAATTCCTCGCCGCGCGCGAATGGGACAGCGACATTTCCGCGCCGCAGCTCGTGCTGCGTATGCGCGAGCGCTATAACATCCCCGAGAGCTGGACGGAGGAGGAGGCGCGGCGCGTCATCTCCGTGCGCTATGAGCTGGATCTGCGCTACTGCACGAATCTTCCGACCTATGTGCTCATCGAGGACATCGACTCGACCTCGCTGGCCGAGCTGACCGAGCTGAACATTCCCGGCATGAACGTCGAGACGTCGACCGTCCGCGAGTACCACACGTCGCTGGCGGCGCACATTCTCGGCTATGTCGGCGATATGGACAAGGTTCAGTACGAAAAATACAAGGACAAGGGCTACGCCATGGACGCGAAGGTCGGACGGGCCGGTCTGGAGCTGGCCTTTGAGGAGCAGCTCCACGGCACGGACGGAATGCGCGAGACGACCATCGACAGCAAGGGCAACGTGATCGAGGAGCACTATGTGCAGGAGCCGGTCGCGGGCAACAACGTCGAGCTGACGCTCGACCTCGATCTGCAGCAGGTCGCCGAAAAGGCGCTTGAGGACAAGATCCTCCAGCTCCGCGAGACGGGCAGCAACTCCGGCACCGGCAAGGACGCCGAGGGCGGCGCCATCGTCGCCATGGAGGTCAAGACCGGCCGCGTGCTCGCTTGCGCGAGCTACCCGACCTATGACATCAACAGCTATTTCAAGGACTATAGCGAATTGGAGGAGCAGGACGACGCGCCGCTGTACAACCGCGTTCTGCAGGCGACCTACCCGCCCGGCTCGACGTACAAGCTCGTGACGATCATCGCGGCTACCGAGAACGGGATCATCGACCGCAACTACGAGGTCGAGGACGAGGGCGTCTATATGCGCTTTGCCGACCAGGGCTATTTCCCGCGCTGTATGCTCTACACCGCCATCGGCGCGACCCACGGCACGCTGAACCCGATGCAGGCCATTGCGAAATCCTGCAACTACTATTTCTACGAGATCGGCTATCTGACCGGCATCGAGGCGATCGACGAGGTCGGCAAGGCTATGGGTCTGGGCGAGGAGACCGGCATCGAGCTTCCCGAGAAGCTCGGCACCCGCGCCAATCCCGACACCAAGGCCAAGGTCTATAAGGACGAAAACCGCTTCTGGTACGCCACCGACACGATCCAGGCGGCCATCGGACAGTCCGAGAACCGCTATACGCCGCTCCAGCTCTGCGTCTATTGCTCGACGCTTGCCAACCGCGGCACGCGCTACAAGGCGACGCTTCTCAGCCGCGTCATGTCCTCGGACTATGAGCAGCTCCTCTTCAAAAACGAGCCGCAGATCGTCAGTCAGATTGACATCAGCGACGAGACGTACTATATTTATACCACCGGTATGCACATGACCACGCTCTCCGGCGGCACCGCGAGCGGCGCCTACCGGGGCTATAACATCGACGTCTGCGCCAAGACCGGCACCGCCGAGCACGGCTCCCTCGGCTCGGACCACGGCGCCTTCATGGTCTATGCGCCGATGGATAACCCGGAGATCGCCGTCTATATCTACGTGGAAAAATCCGGCGGCGGCGGCTTCCTCGGCGACGCCACGCGCACCGTCCTCGACGCCTACTTCGCCCAGCAGGACGTGGTGGATACCGTCCGCTCGGAGAATACGCTGAACTGAGGCAGCGCAAGGCTGCGAAAAAAGAAAGCGAGAGAAAACCATGACACAGGCAAACGCAAAAACACAATCCAAGACGCTCCGCCGCCTGATCGCGGCAGCCGTCTTTGCCGCAATGACCTGCGCGCTCACGGCGGCGCTCCCCATTCCGATGTTCAACGGCTATTTCAACCTCGGCGACACGATCGTGCTGCTCGGCGCGTTCCTGCTGGCCGGCCCCTACGGCGTGGCCGCGGCCGGGCTCGGCTCGGCCTGCGCCGACCTGCTGCTCGGCTACACCGTCTATGCCCCGGCGACGCTCGTCATCAAGGCGCTCGTCGCGCTGGCCGCCGGCGCGGTCTACCGCAAGCTGCCCAAGCGTCTGCCCGGCCTGCTGCTGGCGGCGGTCGCCGGCGAAATGACGATGTGCGCGGGCTATTTTGTCTTTGAATGCCTGATGTACGCCCCGGCGACGGCGTCGGCGAGCCTGCTTGCCACCAACCTGCCGCAGGCGGGCATCAACGCCGCGATCGCCGTGCTGCTGCTTTTGGCGCTGCGGCGCAGTCACCTTCTGGAAAAATGGGAAAGAGGCTTTTGAATCATGATCAACGAGATCTGTGAACAGGCGCGGCAGGCTGCGGAGCTGCTGTGCGAGAGGGCGAAGCTCCGCGTGGGCGATTTGGTCGTCGTCGGCTGCTCCACGAGCGAGATCTGCGGCAGCCGGATCGGGACGGACTCCCGCCCCGAGGTCGCCGAGGCCGTGTTTCGGACGGTCTACGACGTGCTGCAAATGCACGGCGTCGAGCTGGCCGCCCAGTGCTGCGAGCATCTGAACCGCTGCCTCATCGTCGAGCGCCGCGCCGCGCAGGGGCGCGACCCGGTCAACGTCGTGCCCCAGCCCAAGGCGGGCGGCTCGTTCGCCACGGCGGCCTACCGCGCGTTT
>OIYX01000089.1_pt1 | contig 30575 bp, 53 predicted proteins | sample 1588431 | NCBI WGS metagenome assembly OIYX01 (sample SAMN03283241) | human gut metagenome | biome: human-associated habitat; material: feces | host: Homo sapiens | place: Peru | collected 2012
GGACCCTTGCGGGAGTACGAAAGCTGGATGCCTGATATGATCCAAGGCATGGCAGACGGCATCCGCAACAACGCATACTTGCTGCAGGAGGCTGCCGCAGACCTTGGCGGAAAGCTGAAGATGCAGTTGCAGTACGATGTGGGCAGTGCAAACGGCTTTGCGCAAGTGGCTACCAACTCCCGCACGGTGAGCATGGGCGGTATCAACGTCAATGTGTACCCGTCTGAGGGCATGGATGAGGAACGCTTTGCCCAATACACCGTTACACGACTTACACAGATGATCAACGAGGAGGCAGCAGCCAGTGGAGAAGTACCTGTATTTCAATGGACACCGCAGCACTGAGTACTGCTGCCATATCGAGCACAAGCCCAGCATCCCGACCCCGAACCGCAAGTACGAAGAGTACGAGGTTGCAGGCCGGAACGGCAAACTGCACGCGGATCAGGGTCAGTACGAAAATATTACGGTGTCGTATCAGCTGTATTTCCACGGCAGGAACCCTACCCCGGAGCAGCTGCGCAGCATCAAGGCGTGGCTTTGCGGTACGCCGGGCGCCTATCCCCTCTCGGACGGATACGACCCGGAGTATTTTTATCGCGGCATTGCAAAGATGGGCGATACCAGCAATATTCTGGACAAATACGGTCGATTTACGGTGGAGTTTGACTGTGACCCACGGCATTTTTTGCGCTCCGGGCAGGAGCTGCAGGACATGACGAACGGTCAGGCGCTGCTGAACCCGCTGGATCAGGTGGCACTCCCCTATTTTGAGGTGACCGGAAACGGCGAAGAAGGTGAACTGCTGATAAACGAAAAAGCGTTTGGCATGAAACCGCCTGCCGGTAAAACCGTGTGCTGCGATGCAGAAACGTGGAACGCATGGCTGGAGGACGGCACCAATGCAAACCCGGTGACCGGCGGCATCTGGCCGGAGCTGGCAGCGGGTGAAAACCTTATCCAGTGGAGCGGCGGTATCCAGAACGTGAAGATCATGCCAAGGTGGTGGACGTTATGAAACCTGTTTTACACGATGAAAATGTGCTTTCGGCGGAAAACTACGGCTTTGGAACACTTTCGGATGCGCTGGAGTGCACTGTCAGCTGCGAGGAAAACGGAACGTATGACCTGACCTTACAGTATCCGGTAACCGGCATCCATGCGGAGGATCTTTTGGAACGGCGTATCATCAGCGCACGGCCTTCCAGTTACGAAAACCGGCAGCTTTTCCGTATCTATCGAATCAGCCGCCCGATGAATGGACGGTTTCAGGTTTCGGCGCACCATATCTCGTATGACCTTGGAAACTGCATTGTAAAGCCATTCTCGGCAAAAACGCTTAAAGAAACGATCCAGAAACTGAACGAAAACATTGTGGGAGACTGCAAGTTTGAGATCTCTGCAGATTACGACAACGAGACCGCATTTTCTGTTACAAAGCCCATGACCGTGCGGGCTGCGATGCTCTCCAACAACGGCAGCAGCATTGCAGACACCTACCTTGGTTACTGGGAGTTTGACGGCCTGAAGTGCACGCTGCGGCTGAAAGAAGAGGTAAACCGGGGTGCGGTTATTGCGTACGGCCTGAATCTGGTGGACGTCACGCAGGAAAAGAACATTGACAACGTGTACACCCACGTCTATCCGTACTGGGCAAACGCGCAGAAGGGCAAGTTTTACGCGCTGGACCCCATAAAGGCATCTGATATCGAGGGATACCAGAAAATTTACCCGCTTGACCTGACCAGCTACTTCCAGAAAGCGCCTTCGGACGAAAGCATGAGAAAGGCAACTACTGAATTTTTGTCCAAAAACCAGATCGGAAAGATAGAGCCGAGCTTGACCGTAAGCTATGTGCAGCTGGAAAAAACGGTAGAGTACAAAGACCAGAAAAACAAGGTCATTCTGCGCGGTGATACGGTAGAGGTGCGTTACCTGCGCCTTGGCGTAAATGCTCTGGCGAGAGTGACAAAGACGGATTATGACGTGGTGCACGACCGGTATACTTCGATCTATGTAGGCAAGGCAAGCGAAAAGCTTGCAAGAACCACTGTAAAAGACCGCAACCGCATGAGCACCACGAATGACCGCGCTGTTGACGCAAGCCGTGTGGCCACAGACTACATTGGCGAAACGGACGATGGCGGCATCCAGTTTGGACCCGGAAGCTTTAATTACACGATCAACGAAGATGGGCTTGAATTTAACGGAGTAAAAAACAAGCTGGTTATCCACAGCTGGCAGAACGAAGAAACCGGTGAGCCACTTAAAACTTTTGAAGAACAAACCTATTATGTGGACCTTACCGGATACTCCGCTATCCTGATCACTTACGAAAGCACAAAGGGTGCAACATGGTTTGCCGGCGGCGGCAGCGGCGGCAGAGTATCCAGCATAATACCTATAAACGGAAAAAAGTACACGCTTATGTATGCGTGGAACACGCCACATTTCCGAAACATAACGGTTTATCAGGATAGAATCGTGTTCGGGCCCGGAAAAGAACGTACCTCAAAATACACAATTCTGTCCATTCCGTCCGTAACGCCAGTAACCTATACCGGCTCTTTTAGCTTGCAAAGCCCCGGATCTGATGGCTGGGATACCAACAACGCCGTGTGCGTACCGCAAGAACTTTTTGGTTTTTTGTAAGGAGGACTATTGTGAAAAAAGATGGTTACTTATACCAGTGCACTGTATGCCCGGATGGGCGCATTAAAAACGGTGGCTGGACGCTGAAAAGCGTCATCCCGAAAACGCTGCCGCCGGATCAGCTGCTTTTTGAGGATTTTCCGGCCAACAGCAACGGCGGCAACGACTATATCTGGGACGGGCAGAATTTGATTTTTAGCCCGCTGCCGGAGGAAAGCGAGGAAGCAAATGCAGAAAATCAGGATTGATTTTGATAATCCCGGCCTGCCGCAGCACATCAGCGCGGTGGAGAACGACAGCCAAAGCCGGTTTTTTCAGGCAACACTGTACGAAAACGGCAAGGCATACACTGCACCCGAAGGAGCCGCTTACAGCATCATGTACCATGGCTTCGGCCCCCAAAATCAGGGCTGGTACGATACCATTAATGACGGTGCAGGCAAGCGGGCGGCGTGCAAGGTATCGGGCAACGTTGTCACCTGCGAGATCGCACGTCAGGCGCTGCAGGTGCCGGGTCATGTGAGCATCGTGCTCTGCGTGACGACCGGAAAGGGCTATATGCTCAAGAGCTGGCCTATCGAGTGCGACTGCAAAAACGACCGCTACGACAGCACTGCGGAGATCCAGAGCTTTTTCTATGTTACGCAGATCTCTAACGAATCGTGGACGCAGGCAATTCAGGCGGTGGAAGAGCTTAAAAACACGATCGACCCCACCCTCTCCCTCTCCGGCAAGGCGGCGGATGCGAAGGCTACCGGCGACGCGATTCAGGGCGTAAAGAGTGATTTAGATGAGACGGCGATTTCTTCGTATGCGAGAATGCTTTCTTTGTCTAATGTGGAACTCAAAGGAAGCGAAACGGCGATTGAAAGTCAATCGGATAGAAGTATCACGTTTAGTGTCTCTGAACCGTGGGGCGGAATAAAGAAACGTGTGAAAGTATTAAAAAATACGCATTATACAGTCAAATTTACTTGTGCCGATAATACTAGCGCTGGATTTTGCGATATCATCGATGCGAATGAAATTGGACAAATAATCACTAAATTCTTTAATGGCGGAAATGTTGTTGTCAATTTTGACAGCGGAGATAATAACAGCGTTACTATCCGAATTGGAAATGCAGAAACACCAAATCAGAAATACACTATTTCCGATTTGTTCATTCTTACGGACAACGTTACCACTCTTACGGACAACGTTACCACTCTTACGGACAACGTTACCGCTCTTACGGACAACGTTACCGCTCTTACGGACAACGTTACCACTCTTACGGACAACTATTTTCAGCATTATGGGTGGCTAAATTATTATGATGGTGTGCTTGAAGAAAAAGTGGACGAAAGTGGAAAGTGGAGGTACAGCGATTACATCGATATAACGAACACTGAAACTATTACTGTATATTCATCTCAATACTACGATAATAGTTTTAAATACAACGTCTCGCCAATATCTTTCTATGATGAAAACAAAGCCCTTATCAAGGCGTATTCGTCGTCAAATGCAAATAATGAAGTTATTGAAATAAAATTGGCGCTGACGGATATTCCTGACGACGCGGTGTTTGCAAGATTTACGATTCAAATAAATGCAAACAATATTGTGAGACTATCCAAAAATATTTTGTACGACATCAAAGCGATGGCTGACGCTGTGGACAACAAGATCGCAGAAATAAAGAAGGAGACCGAAAGTAAAAAAGAGAAAATTATCAATTTCAGGTATTTAAAAAAAATAAATCTTATTGGCGATTCCATTACACAGGGCGTTGGCGCAGAAATTCCAGAAAAATCGAGTTACGCTGGAATTTTAAGAAAAATGCTGTTTGTGGAAAACGACGGACAGTTAAATTACGGTTTTGAATCGTTTTCACCTCTTTATGAGCTTACGACAATAAAATCGAAGATGGTGGAACAAGCGGGTAATAATGGATTTTCAAGAAAATGGGATGGAACCGTATGCTATGGAAACGATGAGTTTTCAGCGGTAAACAGGGGCTCGAAATTTTCTGTAAAAATAAAAAAGCCGTTCAACTATCTGCGAGTTTCTTATAAAGATGGTATTGAAGGAGAATTTACTTTGTCTGCTAATGACATAGTGATTCTTACCGTAAGAACAACTTCGGGAACAGAAACGGCAAAAATGAGTGACGCTATTGATATATCCAAGTATCCAGCTGAACAAGTATATACTTTTACACTTGTCAGCGGTTCTATGACGATTAGTGGTGTCGAACTCGGATATAACACCAACTATGTACTGTTTAACAACTATGGTCGAGCTGGCATTGGAGCAAGTAGTGTGAGTGGAGAACTGCTTGCGAAAGAATGTGCGGCAGACTTAGTAATTTATGCACTTGGAACGAATGCAATAACTCAATCGGATGTTGATAACGTCACAGAGGTTTTAAAGGGTAAGAACTGTTATAAAGTAGTCCTTGACCTTGCGATGAAATCTACGAAATACGATAAAACGGGAATGAGTTTTTATCTAAAGCAAATCGCTGATAATATTGGCGCATTATACGTTAAAATTTCGGATTATGTGCCCGTTGATTCTAACGGAATAATTGATACGTCTTATCTGATTTCTGATGGCTTGCATCCAAGCGAATTGGGGCATGAGTGCATTGCTGAGTACATTGCAAAAATGCTAAACCTGTCGGTGCGCTCAAAGGGATTAGTCGATTCTATTTTTGATAAGTGGTAACTAGAGGGCTCTATTTGACTATTCACCAACATAAAAAGAAAGGACTGATATAATGCTTCCTATCATGGACGTTTCCCGCTGGCAGGGTGACATCAACTGGGACAAGGTCAAGGCAAGCGGCCTTGTCTCCGGTGTGATGCTGCGGACGCTGGGCAACAGTGCGAAAGACGCGCCCAGCAAGCCGTACATCGACCCCTATTTCGCCCGCAACTACGCTGAGTGCCAGCGGCTGGGCATCCCCTGCGGCGTGTACTACTACTGCAAGGCGGTCAACACGGCAGAGGCTGACGCAGAGCTTGCCCTGCTGCGCAAGGTGCTGACCGGCAAGGCAGTGCAACTGCCCGTTGCGGTAGACATTGAGGACAAGTATGTGCAAGCGCCACTCGACAAGCAGACCCTTACCGACATTGCCGCCCATGCGCTGGGCACTGTGGAGCGCTGGGGCTTCTACGCCATGCTATACACCGGGCTGTGTTTTGCACAGGCCAACTTGTACATGACCGGCGCTGCGCTTAAGCCTTATGACGTGTGGCTGGCAGCCTACCTCAGCAAAAAGCCCACACCGGAATGGAGCTTTGGGCTGTGGCAGTACACCAGCAAGGGCAAGATTCCTGGTGTTGTGGACGCGATACCGGGCAAGATTTCCGGCGTGGACTTGTCTGTGCCCTACAAGGACTACGCTAAAATCATCGAAAAGAAGGGTCTGACCCGTCTTCGGGAGGGCAAATGACCGAAAAAGAAGCTTTGCTGTGGGTGCTGGGCGTCTTGGGCAGCCTGTGCGCCGCTGCTATTACGATTGATAAGGTGCTGGAAATCATCCATAAGTACATCAAGAAGGCACAGGAGCCGGACAACGCGCAGAACAAGCGGCTGGATGAGCTGGACAAGCGCGTCGGCACCTTGGAACAGGGGCAGCTCCAGCATACACAAGCCCTTGCAAGAGACCTCCGGCGATTTGACGGCATTGACGAAGAAATGCGACTTGTCCTCGTTGGCGTGCAGAACCTTTTGGATGCGCAACTATCCGGCAATAACCGGGAAGGTATGCAAAAAAGCAAGACCGACATTAACAATTACCTGCTGAAAGGAGTAACCAATCATGGAAGCGATTCGTAATCTTTTGACCGCATTTCCTGCCCCTGTGGCCCTCGTTCTCATGCTGGGCGGCTTTGTGCTTTACGCACTGGGCTGCATCCGTCTGGGCTACGGCGCAGCGGTCAGGACGCTGGTGCTTGACCTCATCGACCAGGCAGAGCGTGAGATTCAGGGCACTAAGCGCGGCGCAGAGCGCAAGGCGTGGTGCGTCAAGATGCTGCGTACCTATCTGGACAACAGCCGGTGGGGCAAGCTGGTCAGCTGGGCTATCACCGAAGAGACCATGAGCAAGGTCATCCAGTTTTTCTTTGACCGCATGAAAGCGGCACTGCAAAAGCAGTAAGGAGGATATCATGGCAAGCACTACATACGCGCGTTTTGTTGACATCAACAAAATGTACGCCGCTCGCAAACATTTTCGTGACCTCACGAAAATGCTCCATCTCGGTAACGTCGCTGTAATGGTGCGCAACGCCGGACAGCTCCCGCAGCCCTTCTGGCTCGGTGCAGCCTGTGGCGGCGGCTCGTGTAGTGCTGCCCGCTGCGCTGCAAGGACTTGACCGACAGCAGATGACCGCAGCCATTAAAAGCGCACCGCTTGGGAGGGTAGACCGTAAGATAGCCTTACTGCGGTACGTTGAGCGGCTTCCGCTGCCGGACATTGCAGCACAGACGCATTACAGCCGGACGGCGATAGGCTACCGGCTGAAAAGCATTGATCAAATGCTGGATGTGTGATATACTAATTGTAATTGGTGGATTAGTTTTGAGCTTCCGCTCAGACAATTCATAAAGCGGCAGGCTTTCGGGCTTGCCGCTTTTCTTTTTTATGCAGAAAACCCCCGGTGTTCCGTTTGGAGCATCGGGGGTTGTTTTTTTGTTAGGAGTTCGACTTTAGCAGTCCGTAGTGCTCAGCCAGCAAAAAGCGGACGTATGCCGGGCAGTCCCGGCTGCCGGCATACCAGTTCTGCACCGTGCGCAGCGGGATGCCCGCTGCTTTTGCAAAAGCGGTCTGCGACAGTCCGGTGCGGGAGATCAGCTCGCGCATGGACAAGTGCGCCAGCTCCCAGATTTTAGACAGCCGTTTCTTCTCGGCGTCCTCAACACAGCCGGAGCTAAGGGTAGCGTTGGCCAAGAAGAACTCTTGTGAGGAATCCTTGGCCGCGGCCAAGGAAAAAAGTTCAGCAGTGGTGTACACGGGAACCTCCTTATAGATTGTTGTCGTGTTGATCGTCTTCCGGCTTTTTTGGCCTTGGGAGCTCTGCCAGGCTCCAGCCCTTATAGGTCATAGCCGGTCTACTGTTTTTCCTGCCGCCTCGCATGGTTGCGGCAATAGCCCGGAATCCTGATGAAACTCGCATCACAGCAATTTCTTCCGGGACATCTCCCGGGAAGAACAAGCTTTTATTTTTTCTTGCCCAGTCCAGCAGATTTACTGCCTTGTGGTAACCACCAGCAGGGTCTATCAGGATCCAGACTAGGGACTCGCGGTTCTGGGGTCCTTTCTGGCTTTCTGGTAGCTCCATGGCCGCCTTCACGCCGTCGGACTGGACGGCGGCCAGCCGTCCCAAGACCTGCTCATCCTTAGCACGGCGACTTTTTGCCTCCTGGCTCCATGCGGAACCTCCGGCCTTGCCGTGGGAAGCCCGGAGCGCTGCCCCACACTTCCGGGAGCAGCACTGCTGGGTCTCCTCGCTGGGGTATACCTTAAAGGTTTTGCCACAGATCACGCAATGCTTAGTGATCTGCGGGTTCCGTCTGCCCATCAGCGGACCTCGATGGTGTAGTCCACATCGACGCCGGGGAGGACAACGTTGCCGTCATCGTCCAGCTCGTACTCAAAGTCGCCGTTGGTGCCGTCGGCGTAGCTTGTGGCCTGGTCTACCAGGTACTCCACGTCGGCCACCTGGTAGGCGTCCAGCTCCATGTCGTAGTGCAGGGCACCAGCGTCAAAGAAGTCAGCCTCGAAGTCGATTCGGGAGTCGTCGGTGGTGGTCATGCTGATGATGAGGATGCGAGTATCATCGTAAAAGCGGGTCATAATTTTTACCTCCATGTTGTGTGGTTTTGTTTCCCTTTACTGTCTATAGTATACACCCAATGGGTGCAAATGTCAAGCCTTTTTCAAAAATATTATACCCATTGAACGTAATTTTTGCGCCCGTGCTGTTTTTTTGCAGCATGGGCGCTTTTCTTTTTTTGTCCTTCGTTGTACCTTCGTTGTCCTTCGCTTTTTGCTGATGCGGTACACTGGTCACATCAGGAGGAATGTATTATGAGCTATTACCCGACACCCGGAGCGCCATACGTTCCGCAGCAGCCTGTCAATCCTTACGGCGGCATGGGCACAGTAGGCCTTACCACTCCCCTACCGAGTACGCAGATGCAACAGGCGCAACCGCAGCGTCCGCAGCCGATGAATGGGCAGCAGCCTGTTCAGCAGTCGGCACAGGACGGCGGTTGGCTGCTCGGCAGACCTGTTTCCAGCAGAGAGGAGTTTTTGGCGATACCGTCTGACCTGTACGGCAGACCGACCTACTGCCCGGACTTGCGCAGTGGAGTGATCTACTGCAAGCGGCTCAACCCGGACACCTGTGAATCCTATGTGCAGGAGTTCTACAGCCCGGAAGCGTGGAGGCAGATGCAGGCACAGCAGGCACAGCAGACCGCTACACCGACACAGCAGTATGTGCCTATTGAGCAGTACAACACCCTCGTCCACCGTCTGGATGAACTGGAAAAGTGGCAGAAGAGCTTTTTTAAGCCCACTGCCACCACGAAGAAAGGAGAATAAGCAATGTCCTCTCCGTTTGATATGATTACCCACAGCCCCATCATGCAGCTTGCCAATCTTGCTCGTGCAGGGCAAAACCCGATGGGGCTTATCCAGCAGTTGGGTGGGCAGAGCGCGCCCATCATGCAGGGGTTGAATCTGATTCAGGGCAAGAACGAAGCACAGCTCCGAACGATGGCGCAGAACCTCGCTAAAGAGCGTGGCATCGACCTGAACCAGCTAGCAAGCGTCCTGAACCTGACGCTGCCCCAATAACGCATTTTTCTAAGCGAAACGCTTCTCAGTTTTGCGGACTTGACAAAAACCGCATTTGTTTGGCTTCGCCCATCGCATACGGCGATGGGATAGCATAACGCAAAACTGAAAGGAGTTTTGTTATGGACGATTTTGCAACTGGCTATCTGGCTGGGCAGGACGGCGGCAATAACAACGGCGGATTCTTCGGCAACGAAGGTCTGTGGGCTGTCATCATCCTCGCTATCATCTTCGGCTGGGGTAATTACGGCAACGGCCGCAACGGCGGCGACAACGGCATGAACGCCTACATCCCCTATCTGGTCGGCACTGGCGCAACCGGGCAGGGCGGTAACGACACCCGCGCAGCTCTGTCCGAGGGCTTTTATCAGCAGGATACCTCCCGTTCTCTGGCGGGCATCCAGAGCGGCATCTGCTCTCTGGGCTATGACCAGTTGGCACAGATGAACGGCGTCAACTCCAACATCGCAAACGGCTTTGCTGGTGTGAACAGCGCCATCTGTCAGCTTGGCTACCAGAACGCACAACTCGTGAACGGTCTGGAACGCAGCGTGTCCAACGGTGATAACGCCATCAACCTTGCCATCATGCAGGAGGGCAACGCACGGCAGGCTGGTCAGACCGCTATCCAGACGCAGCTTGCATCTTGCTGCTGCGAGAACAAACAGTTGATCGGCGACTTGAAGTACACCATCGCAACGGAGGACTGCGCTACCCGTCAGGCTATCGCAGACAATGCCCGTGCCATTGTGGACACCTGCAACGCAAACTACCGCGCCATGATGGACTACTTCACGCAGGACAAGATTGCCACTCTGACCGCCGAGAACCAGAACCTCAAGTTCGCCGCTTCTCAGGATCGTCAGAATGCGCTTCTGACCACCGTGATGTCCCAGCAGACCGATACCATCCTGAACCGGGTCAATCCTCGTCCGATTCCCGCTTATCAGGTGGCAAATCCTAACGTGGGCGTGAACTGCTGCGGCTGCTACTAACTAACACACTCCCCGATAATACCGGGTGAACCATCGGGGCAGGGGTAAGACACCTCTGCCCCTGATTTTTTAGGAGGAAAACATTATGGCTTGCAAAACAAGCTGCCGTCTGTGCCCGCACCTCGTCATCTCGGATGCGGTGACATTCGCCAATGACACGCTGACCATCAACATCCCTGCTGGCGCATACCAGAACGGAGAGAAGTATTGCATCGTGGTCGCCCAGAGCATCCCGGACACGACCACCATCAACGCCCCTGTGGTCATCACCATCGGCGCAGGCACTACCGCATACCCTCTGACCGACTGCAACTGCGCTCAGGCAACCGCTGAGAGCATCCACACTCGCACCCGCTATGCTACCCGCGTTGCAACGTCTGCGACCGGCACCGCCACGTTCAAATATCTTGGCTGCTTCTGCCGCTCCCACGCTGGCGCGCCCGCGTCCATTTCTTGAGGAGGTATAGATTATGGGCAAGACTAATTTTCGCCGCATGATGATGCTCCGCGAACACGACAAAAACCGTGAGCCGGAACGTGACCGCCTTGAGGAAGAACGTGACCGCAGGGAGCGTGAGCTGGAACGCCGTCTGCGCAAGCTGGAAGATGGCAATGAGCGCTATCCCTACTATCCGCAGGAGGAAAACCGCTACATCGACCCCTACCCTATCCCCCGCTACTTTGACGTAGAGAATGGGCGCAGAATGCCGCAAATCGGCTTCTCGCAGAACGGCGACTGGGATAAACGGTCTGGACAGTACGAACGTGGCGGCGCAGACAGCCGCTCCATCACGCTGACGGCACGAAAGGCTGTCATTGGACACTGGAACAGACGCAGGACGTTGCGAAACAGCGCGGCATAACCTGCGACAAAAATGACTTCTGGGCTACTATGAACATGATGTACAGCGACTACGGCAAAGTCGCAAAAATGTACAGTGTGGACAACACCAACTTTTACGCTGACATGGCCGCAGCGTTCTTGCAGGACAAAGATGCTGTGGACGGTAAGCTGGTCGAGTACTGGGAACGCATTGTAGAGCACAAGTCCTGACTACTTTTTGACAACTTCGGGATTGATATTATCCGCATTTATCACGCAGTATCTGTGAGTATCCGCATCTCCAAAATAGCAAAAACCCGCACGAACACGTCAAAATTCAAGTGTTTGTACGGGTTTTTTAACTATGCAGAAGAAGGGACTTGAACCTCTCGTGCATCTCGTTGCTACGCCATTTATTTTAAAGCGACTACTTATGTACATCTTTACATCCGGCTTTATCGGTGACGTAGGCGTTCAGCTGGTCGATATACTTGCGGTCCTCCTCGTCGCGGAACTGCTGGTAGATCCGGCGGGTGGTCATGATATCGGCGTGACCCATCAGCTTTTGCGCTACCATGTCCGGCACGCGGGCGTAGTAGAGGTTCGAGGCGTACAGGTGGCGGAACTGGTGCGCGGTGACGGTGGCGCGGTACACCTTCCGCGTAACCGTGGAAGCCAGGTGCGTGGAGGTGGCAGGCTTTTTTATCTCGTACAGGTAGTAATCCGTCAGGCCAATCGGGCGGCAGTACATGACCCAGCGGGCTCTGTACTGAGACTGCGTCAGCGGCTTGGCACAGCCGGACATGACATAATCTGTCGGCTCGTGACCCTCGGCACGCGCAAGCAGCGCCGGGCGGAAGGGAGAGAGGATCGGCACATCACGGTAGCCGTTGCGGGACTTGGGTGTTTCAAAGTAGGCGTTGTTGTAGTCCCACGGCATGGCTCCCCGCACATGGATGCACCCGGCGGCAAAGTCCACGTCCTTCCATTGCAGGGCGTTGGCCTCTGAGACGCGCAGGCCGGTATACTCAAACAGCTGTGCCCAGAAACCACAACCTTCCGGGTGGTCGTGGATAATCTGCTGCTGCTCGGCGGTAGGTTCATCCCGGCGGCCGCGCTTCATCCCGGCGGGCGGAGCAGCCAACAGCACCGGGTCGCTTGTGCCGTGGTAGTTTGCACACCAGAACTTGAACACGCAGCTTAACACGCTTTTGGCGTTGGTGATGGTGTGCAGGGATTTTCCGCTTACCTTCATATTTTCCATGAGCCCGCACACGGCCTGCGCATCGATCTCCTGCATGGGCGTGTCGCCAAAGTGCTCGGTGAAGATTTTTAGATATCTTTTATAGGATTTGATGGTACTGCACTTGATGGGCGTGCCCTGCCCGGTGATGTAGTCCCTATAGGCCTGCGCCATCTCCCGGAAGGTTGCCCCGCCGTTCTGCTTCTGCTCGTCCAGAATGATCTGGCGGCAAGCCTCTTCGTACTTGTCCTGCGCCTCGGTGATGGTTTTGCCGTAGAAGAACCGGCTGCTGCCATCCGGCATTTTGCGCTTCAGCTGGTACCGGCCGTCAGCGCGTTTCGTTCTTTTTCTTGGCATCTTCTACTACCTCCTTATTTATGGAGTAGACATCCTCCATATTTTTGGCTGCTGCCATTCCGCAGTCACGCGCCTGGCACAGCATTTCAATATTCGGTTGCAGACCTTCCGGGTCCACATCCGTTTTTGTCGCCATGGCTATTTCGTAGTGGCTCAAGATCGCGTTAACTACGGCCACCCTGTCCCGCAGCGGCGTGTGCAGGTTGGCCACCATTTCGGTAAGCACACTCAGATGGTCCGACCCGTGTGCACCGTAGCGGATGTACAAGAGCGCGTCTACCTCGTATGCACTGCATTCTTCGATGGCCTCGTGCAGCATTCGACGTTTTTCTTTGTCGGTTTGGCCATCTTCCAGCCGTTCCAGCAGCCCCGGGTGGATGCAGGAATCCAGATACCGTTCCAGGGAAACCCCGCAGCCCACGAACCACTGCATCATCATGGGAAAGGAAATTGCGTTAATTCCCTGCTCCCACTTGATTACGCTTTGTCGGCTTACGCCCATTCGTTTCGCAAGTGTGGCTTGGCTGATTCCGGCCTCTGCCCTTGCTTTTTCCAATGTTTTCGCAACACGTAATACCCAATCATCCATTTCCAAACATCCCTCTTTTTTCGACAATTTCACAAAATTCGACTGATTTCCCGTCTTTTTTGGTTTACCACATACTTCCAAAATTTGATGTCGAATCTGTTCCTTTTTCCGTGTTATAACATAATTGTCAAAAAAATCCAGAAGGAGTGCGAAAATAATGGATAACATCAAGGTTCTGAACGAAATCCCGGAAGATATGGTAATCATTGACGGCATGCCGGCATCCAAACCGCAGAACGCTGATGGAAGCCGCAAGCCGTGGGAGGGTTAAGCTATGATCAACACAAAAACCAAAGAAGCCATGCTCTACGCCTACGCACAGGACAACGTGCGCAAGCTTGTCTATCATCTCTCGCAGGCCGGGTCTGATGGGTCTGCCTATGATGCCGCCTACCAGATCCTGAAAGCTGCCGTTAAGGATCACGACGCCGGCCACGATCCCGGGGCACGGTATCGCAACATCAATGGGCGCATCGTTGCAGTGCCGGCAGTCTCCCCTTGTCCGTGTGATCAGGAGCGTTAACCTCAAAGTTAATTTTGTCGGGCGTTCAAGGTGTCCACAGTGGACACCTTTTTGTTAATTGCCCCCGGCGGGCTGGTGCAAAAGCTCCATGAATTTTTCACCGCTCATAAACTCAATGCTTGCACCTTCGGCGTTCATTTGTTCCGCCTTTTTTATTTTGGAGGACTTTTCGCCAAAGCGTTCAGCCCATTCCTCTTCCCTCTGGCCGCAAACAAGGATCTGCGTGCGCGGGCTTAGCTTTATGCGTACCTTTGCACCCAGCGCAGCGGCCTGCAAAGACGCCTGCTCTCTATCAATTGGCAGCTGACCTGTTATCACAAGCGTTTTTCCATACAGCGGATGCTGCGGGTCTGCCTGCTTGTTTTCAGGGTATAGCACATGACCGGGACGGCCTTTAGGCTTTGTCAGCGTGGGTGCTTGTGTCTTGGCTTCTTTGCTTTTTGTGGCAAAATTATGCACCTGCAAGGTTGCTTTTACGTCCTCCAAAGCATCGTGCGCGTTGTAGTCGTACCCGATTATTCTGGCTGCGCTTTGCAGTGCCATGCGTGAGCGGCGGCCACCGCTGGATGCATTGCAGTAATCCACGATTTCCTTCATGGGGTCACACCAGAATAAAATGGATGGGTTTATTCCATTGACCATTAGAAAGCCCTGCTCAAACGAGCAGTTATAGGCCAGAACTTTGTCGGCGCGGAAAAGAATATCCTGCACATAGGGTGCCACCTTCTCAAACGGCGGGCAGAACGCAACGCGGGGCGGGTATATTCCGTTTACGCTGGAAGCGCTTTCCCAGCTGTTGTGCCGGACTGCCCGGCAGTACTGGTTCATCAGCACGTTTTCGTCTTGGTCGATGATGGACACTTGCAAAATTTCATCTGTGCCGCAGTTCAGGCCGGTGGTTTCAAAATCAATGACGACCGCTTGATAATGCGCGTCTGCGGCGCGTCTTGCGTCCTGATCGGCGGCAAGTTTAGCCAGATGATCCTGCTCATACAAGCCATCCGGCGGCTGCGGCGCTTGGCGTGGTTCTCTTATTACAGGGTCGGGGTAGTCCACCGTGCGCTGCAAAACGGTTTCAATGTGGTTTTGTTCTGTCTGCTTTTTCTTTTCGTGCTTTTTATAAAGGGCGTATCCGGCAGCGGCTACAACGGCAATAAGGATTAAAACTAAAACTGCCGGGTGTAGCTTACTGCAAAGCGTGAACAAAAATGCAAAAACAAAAAATACCAGAAAAAGCAGAAAAGGCATCACCACAAAAACGTTAAACAGGATATACAGACAGCCGGGTGATTTTTGCTGATTGTTTTTCTTCATCTGTAAAACTTCCCATTAAACAGAAATGTTTGATAATCAAGTTTTCCTTCTTTGTTTAGCGGAACTTTTTCTAGTACGATAACCTGCCTATCGTAGCTTTGCTCATACTCTTTTTTCAAGTCGGAAACAATGTTGTCCAGCTTTTCATCTGGCACCCATCCATTCCATTCGTAACCGATTTCCAGTTCCATCTTGTAACTTACGCTGGTGATGCTTTGAATCCGATCAAACAATGTCCGGTGGCATACATATTTGTAACCCGGTCTTTCTATAAGCTCACTATCCTTATATAATTTCTGGTTTTGTTTTGTCGGCTGCACGACACACCGCAAATTTTTGCCGTCCCATGCGTACTTAGCACCGAAATGCGAATCAATCGGGTATCCGTCCAGATAGATGATATTATCCGGGTGAAGTGCCGGTATAACTTTTTCGTAAGTAGCGCCGGTGATTGTTACCATTCCGTTTTCCTGCACCTTGGCCTCGTACTTATAGTGCTCAAAATACGACCATGTGGAAGGGTCGGACACCGGATAAATGGAAAGGTCGATTTTATCCCCGGGTACATCTGTGGTTTCCGAAGAAGATGAGGAGGACGTTGGCGGGTTCGCGCTCCCACTTGATCCACTGGGCGGCCTACTGTCGGGAGTAGAATCAGATGGAGAACAAGAGGCTAAGAAAGCAGCCACCATTGCGCCTGCCACAACAACTTTGCATTTTTCCGCAATTTTCATTCGAAATTCCTCTTTCCTCTTGATTTTTAACGACAACAGTTGTAACATAAAATTACAAAATACAACAAAAAGGAGTGTTACTTATGCATGACGCTGAATTTCTTGCCTACCTGAAAGAGCATCCCGCACTGTGGGGCATTGTAATGGGCGTTTTGCTGGAGCATTCCGAAACCGAAGATGCTGCACAGGCGTCCTGAATCGGTTTTTACACACCAGAAAGGAGATTTTTATGTTTGACTTTTTCAAGAAAAAGAATCCCCCGGTTTCCAAACCGTATGTACCGAGGTGCCTTGTAGGAGCAGAAGGCTTAGGTAAATACCAAATAGAGTTTAACGTCTCCGATACTGACCCCCAAGTTGAAGAAGTTGTGAATAAACTTCTTCAGACCATGGTGGAAATGAAAACTACCAATGATGTCGCCATGCAGGTTCCGGCAGCTTTGCACACGGCCCTTGCAGAGTCGTATGAATGGTGCATTGCTAAGACCATTTATAAGCCGCTATCGTACAATGGAGACGATCAGAGCGATGAAGGAGACAATAAAGGCGAGGACTGACATTGTATTTGCAAAGTGCATCTCGCTTTTACGGCGGTCGATATAGCGCAAATACAGCTCTCCGTCCGTTGTGATTTGATACACATGACCGGTTATCCGCATTTTAGCTGAATCAACTACAGGCTTAACAAGTTTTTTGTCGCACAGCGTTTTTACTCTTTCTGTCCATTCGGAGGTACAATCCACCGGTTTTTGTGCTATCACGCGCAGCGTGTTCAGCTCCTCGGTGGATAGCACCAGCTGCTCAAAATCCATTGTGGTCACTCTTCCTTTGCTTTTCCGTTTTCCAGCACGGCCAGTGCGGCGGCTTTTGCGGCTGCGCGCGCTTCCGGCGTTGCATTTTTATAGGCTGCTTCTACATCAGCCCATTCCCATTTGAGCCCGTCCATCCCGGCGGGCTCTTTTTTTGTGCCCATAAGTTCGTCAACGGTAATGCCAAAGTAGTCTGCAAGCTTTTTTAAGGTGCTGTTTCTTGGTACAGAACCGTTTCTCCATCCTGTGCAGGACGATGGGTCAAGACCAATCGCTTTGGTTACTTCAGAATTGGTTTTTCCGAATTTCTTGCAGTATCTATCAAAATTATCAAAGAACAAAATCTCACCTCCTTTTTTGTGCAAACCTACAAACTCAAACAAACTCAACTAAACTTATTGCGATTTGAGTTTATTTGAGTTATAATACAACCATACCGAGCGGCTGACCAGAAGCTCCCATACTCTCCGATCGCTGCCGGTACTTCACAGGGCTGCCACGCCGCGGTGAACCTTCACAGCTAAGCGGGGAATTTTCTTATACCGTCCTGTTGATCAGGTGCCTATGCGCGGGCACCGGGTGCAAGAAGCAGAGGGTCGCGCGTACCTTCCGATCTGCTTTCTGCCCTAAACCCAAAAATATTGCCAAGAGTAAAAATGATAACCGCAATATCATTTTACACCATCTCGTATGGCTTGGCAATGTTTTTTGCGGGAAAACATGAACAATTGTGCGCAAGCGAGGTGAAAGAATGAAACGGACGACCGTTACGCCTGAATGGATGGGCGAAGTGAGAAAACGCATGAAGGTCAACAACATGACCAGCCGCGACCTTGCGGCAGCGTGCGGATGGAGTGAGAGCGTTGTGCGCAAGTACATCAACGGCTTGTACTATAACGATAACCCCCGTGCGGACATTGAGATTGCGCTGAAAATGAGGTGACGCGGATGTTGGCTTATCTGATGTGCTTTATGGCAGGCTGCTGCCTGATGGCGTTTTTGTTTATCTGCGCCACAAGGCCGCCCCGCAAAATGCTGGGGGTCTGGCTGGCGTATTTTGGCTTGATCATGGCGCTTTCGTGGCGCATAGGAGGTTTGATGGTATGAGATGCGCATTTATTTTGGCTGATCTGATGGTCGCCCTGGGCCGCGACCCCTACCACGCAGCCTGCACCGAGATGTGGCTGATGGTGATGATTATCGCGCCTGCGCTGGTGCTTGCCCCTTACCTGCTGTGCCGCTGGGACGAGTATATGCGTGCCGAGAACGCCCGGCGGCGTGCGGCGCGGAAGCGGCTGGTAGAAAGGCTGGCAAAACGATGAGCAGCACGAGGTAATTCACATGGATGATACGGTAAAGTTTAAGCAATCGGCAAGAAGAGCTTGGTACATTCGACACGGAATATGTCCTGTATGTGGCCAGAACGATGCTTTGCCGGGAAGACAAAAATGCGCTGCTTGTACAGAAAAAAGCACATTGAATAATATCAAGTACCGAAGCCTTGAAAAAGAACGCACCTACTACCAGAAGAAAAAGTTGAAACGGCAAGAACGCATTGCTGCCGGATTGTGCCCAAGATGTGGAAAACCGGCAATAAAAGGGCAGCTTTGCTTAGATCATTATGTAAAAAAACAACATATCCATGAAATGGAAAAGCGAGAGCGGGAGATAAAAGGAGATCCACGCAGAGAAAGAGTGAAAAACGGGAAATGCTGGTTTTGCAATAACACCGCGTTACCAGGTAAAAAAGTTTGTCAAATTCATTATGATGTTCTTTCAAACCGACCCGGGTTTTCTGCAAGAGGAGGTGAATCCCATCCATGGCGAGCAGAAGAAAAAAATCGAATTTCCGAAATTCGGAAGAAATACAAAAACAATACATCAACTACCTGAGAGCAAAAGAATTATCTGAAAGTACAATAGACGCTTATACAACCTCTGTGAAACAGTATTTTCTTATGCACGAAACCATCACTAAGGAAAACGGCATCTCTTGGAAGCATGAACTGCTGGCACAAGGCAAGAAAGCAAAAACTGTAAATGTTCGCTTGAACGCCTATAACAGCTTGTGCGAGATGCTGCATCAGGACGAGTGCAAATGTAAAGCTGTAAAAATACATCAGGCAACAGCAATAAGCAACGTTATTTCTGATTCGGATTATAAAAAGTTGCTTCGTTGTTTGGCAAATGATCAAAACCTCAAATGGTATTATGGTATAAAGTTGCTTGCGGTTACAGGCGCAAGAGTAAGTGAATACGTTTGCTTACAAAAGAAGGACTTTGATCGAGGCTATGCCGAGCTGTGGACAAAAGGGAAAATTCGCCGGATATATATCCCAAAGAGTTATCGCGACGAAGCGGCATCATATTATGCCAGTTTAAGCCCTGATGATTATTTGATGGCTAATCGATTTGGCGAAAAAATGACAACGCGTGGTGTGGCTACGATGCTTCAAAAATTTTCCTTGAAGTACGATATAGATTCGAGATGTATGCATCCACATTCGTTTCGTCATTTGTTCGCAATTGAATTTTTAGAGCGAAACAGCAACCTGTCGCTTCTGGCTGATCTGATGGGTCATTCAAGCGTATCGACAACAGCAATATATACGCGGATGACAAAAGAGCAGCAGCGACTAGCGGTTGATGCTGCAGTTTGTTGGTGACTATTATGGAATTAACTCCGGTCATACTTTCCGCTGAAGATTTTTCGCCTGTAGAATTAGAAGCGGTTTATGTTTTTGACGAAAGAGCGCGTCAAGTCTGGCCAATATCGGGGCCCGTTGTGTATAAAAAGAAAATGCAAGGCATGATTGAAATGCACTACACAACAAAAGATATTTTTAGAAGAACTCGCATTGGTAAAATGATAGACCCTGAAAACTACGATACCATTGAAAGGACTTCGGAGGAATCAAGAATTTTATTGGTTTCCAAAGATGGAAAACACAAAAAACTCATAGATCACACCTCTAAGTCAACGGACACTGTAATCCATAGGCATTACCACAGGAGAACCAATCGAAAAAAAGAAATGATTATGGGGGGCAACCATGAGTGATATTATTCGCCGCTGCGAAGAATGCGGTGCGGCGCTGCCGGAAGGTGCCGGAACCAACAAAAGGTACTGCGATGCGTGCCGTAAGATCAAAAGAATAGAAGTAAACCGCAGGTATCACATGAACCACAAAGGCGGAAACTGCGCCCCCCCTCCGGTCGTGCGGTATTGCAGAGTTTGCGGCAAGGCGCTTCCGGCGGGGTCTACGGCGAACCGGAAGTATTGCCTTTCTTGTAGCGAGAAGGTGAATTTGGAAAAAGCAAGAGAACGCGCCCGGCGGGCGTTGGCAGCTAAGCCGAAGGTCAAAAAGCCCGCGCCGCCCCAAAAGGATGCACCGAAGGAGAAGCCGCCTCGCGGTGAGCACCGCAAGGTAGACAAGCCCTGCAAAGAGTGCGGCACGATGATGTACGGCGTGGACCCCGGCAAAATGTTTTGCGATGCCTGCAAAAAGCGCAGATACGGGAAGTCCAGCGTGGACACCGGCACGCAGCCCGGCATTGTAAAACCCAAAGAAAAGCCCAAGACCAACCACGACCTGCTCGTGGATGACAACGCCGCTGCCGCAGCCAAGGGCATGAGCTACGGCAAATTCAAGGAATGGCAGCGCAGACAGAAGGAGTTGAAGGAACGTGAAATCTAATAGACCCGAAGCGTGGCACGACAGCTACAAAGCTATTTTTGATAAAGCTGGCTGCATCCGGCTGACCTTGGAACAGGTCAGCGTATATATGGGCATCCCGGCGCGGTATGTGCGCAAGCGCTACCCGGAAGGCTGGTCTAACATGGCCGGGCAGGAAGGCTCCGGCCGCGGCAATACCATCCGGCTGGATACCCTGCTGGATCAGGAATTTGGTACTTACTGAGGAGGAAACGTTATGGAAACTGTGAAAACCGTTATCACCGGCAAGCCGCTCGTGGACTTGGATAGCATCCCGGATATGCTGGGCGATGTGGAAAACGACATCGACCGCAACTTTGCCCCGGCGGGCAGGCTGATCGACCCGGAAAAGGCGGCACAGGCGGTGACGGTATCTGATGCTGGCTGCCGTGAGCATCTGCACCGACAGCATGAACGCTTTTGAGCACTATCTGGATGCAAGCGAGGAGTACCAGCGGGACAACGCGGAGTACATGGTGCTGGATGGCCGCAAGGCTGCCGCACAGATCCAGAGCATCCTCGGCGTTATGTCTGAGCTGGAGGGGCTGGAAGAACACTAACCCCGGCACACCAATGGCGGCAGGTGGGTAAACAAAAGCCGCTGCCAGCGCAATGCGCAGAATAAGATTTTGGAGGTATGTATTATGATTCACGAACGTAAAGGCGGGCATTTCCGCCGCCAGTACAGCGCACGGGCCAAGAAGGCCGGCGAAGCCATGATAAAGGTGCTGCGGGACTTTGCAGAGCCGCTCAACGTGCAGGACTCCCGGGACGCTTGCACCTTCTGCCGCAGCATTCTGGAAAGCCAGGTTCGCGGCTGCCCGTACAATGACGCAGCGCTGGAAGCGGAGGAGGATTTGGATGCGGTTGCAAAATCTGATGAGCCCGATGCCTAAATCCCCCACCTACGAGGAGACCGCCACCGGCTACGCCATCGCCGCCATGCGCATGGCAGAGCTGCCGCCGGATACCATCCAGCAGGTGGTTGCGGAGATGCACGTTATGATCGACAAGTATTCACCGGCAGAGGCGGCGCAGATCGCCACCTCCAGCCCCTACTGATGGAGGTGGTAAGGTTGGCAACGCCAAAAGCTTCCGGGCGCGGCAGGCCGCAGAAGAGCGCTTCTGCGGCTGTTTGTGCCCCAGACGTCAAGTTTCCCATTGAAGTGCCAAAAGCCCCGCAGACAGACCCGCAGGCGGTCTCGGTGCTGGTTAAAGCCATCAGCGAGGATGCAATCAAGCTGAAGCTGCTCCCAAGCGCAAACGCCGTGCACAAGATGATGGACAAAATCTTTGGCAATGGCGGCTGGAGGATGCGCCGGTATTCCGCTGATGGGCGGCTGTGGTGTCAGGTTGGCGTTTATGTGCCCGAAGCAAAAGGGTACTGCGACAAGGAATCCGGTGCGCTCAATCTTCCGTGCCGGGACATCGCTCAGATGAAAGAGGATACCAGCTTTGTCTCTGCTGCCTCCTTCTGGGGCGTTGGCGGGGACGTGATGGAGCTGGACGATATTGTACTCAAGAGCACGCAGGTGCCCATCGTCAAGGATGACAAGGGCGTTTGTCGGATGCAGACCAGCCTGAAGGTCGACTGCTTTGCCTACGATGACGCGGGCAGCATCACCATGGTGCAGTTCGTCACCGGCGAGGGTAAGAAGGTCTTATGGCCAGAGGCGTGATCGGTAAGCTGCCGGTGGTATATGACCCGGTCGCCCGGCGGGTGGTCGTGGAAAACTCTGCGGAATTTATGGAAACACAGATCCGGCAGAAGCTGGACGAGCTGGCGCACGGCAAGCCGCTGCATCTGATTTTGTCGGTGGACCTCGAACGCAAAAGCCGTACCCTGCCCCAGAACCGTATGATGTGGGCGCTGCTTACCATCATGGCAGACCACTACAACGGCGGGCGCACCGGCGGTGTGACCCCGGAGGACTGCTACACCGAAATGCTGGAGCAGTACGGCGCGGTGTTCGACTACTTGGAAGTGCCGGTTGGCGCGGTGCCGATTTTGCGCAAGTCCTACCGGCTGGTGCACGTTGTGGAGTTGCTGAATGGCAATCGCTGCACGGTGAAGTGCAGCCAGGGCTCCAGCACCTTTACCACGGAGCAGATAGGGCAGATGATCGACGGCATATTTGACCGGCTGGCGGAAATGGGCGTCAACGACCCCAATGTTACCGCCTACTGGCAAGAGTGGCAGGAGGTGCCAAAGTGAAAATTGGAGAACGAATTGTTTCTGCTCGCGTGAAAGCGGGACTTACACAGGCTGACATTGCTCAAAAACTTAATGTCACAGCCCAGACGATTAGCGCATGGGAAAGAGGCGTGAAAACTCCGAAATTGAACACGATTGTTCGGATTTGCAACGCAATCGGATGCGATACGTCTGAGATTTTGAATACTGTGGATTTTTCCACAAACGTTGAAACAGAAATCAAGGAATACAAGCTGCTTTGCCCAATGAAAAAAGGGTCTGAGGAAAATCGCGTGTGCGACAAGGAACGTTGCGCATGGTATTTTCCATCATCACAAAATTGTGCGGTTACTGTTATGGCTGCATCGATCAGCGGACTTCCTCGTGAGGACAAGGCTCGTCAAATTCTTGCTTTAAAAGACCTATTTTGAGATAAGGAGAGACAAGATGACGCAGAAACGGTTTAAGAAGCTGCTGATGGCGCAGGGCGTCTGCGCGAACACTGCGCGCGGCCTTGTGGAGTACATGAAGGCTGCCAGATACTGCGCAGAAAAAGGCGAAGAGGTATTTAAACTTGCAGATGCTGAAAACGTGACGTTTGAATGCGTGAAGATTTACCCCTACGCAGAAACCTACAAGCGGATCCTGGAAGGACGTGAGTTTCTTGTCTGAATCCATCATGCAGACCCGGCGGGAGTGTTACGTCTGCCGGATTAAGTACGGCGTTGTGACCGTTAAGGACTTGGAGGAGCATCATGTGCTCAACGGTCCGCTGCGCCCGGTGGCGGAACAGTACGGCCTGAAAGTTTATCTTTGCCACCGGCACCACAACGAGCCGGGCTACAGCGCCCACTTTGACCACAAGCTACGCCTGTATCTGAAAAAGCAGGCACAGCGCAGTTTTGAGGATGTGTATGGTCACCGCCAGTGGATGGCGGTGGTCGGAAAGGATTATTTGAAATGCTCAACGTTGTAGCGATCATGGGCAGGCTTGTCGCTGATCCAGAGCTGCGCACCACCCCGGCGGGGCATAGTGTGTGCAGCTTCCGCATAGCGTGCGACCGCAGCTATGTGCAGCAGGGTCAGGAACGGCAGGCAGATTTTATTGATATCGTGGCATGGCGGCAGCAGGCTGATTTTGTGTCCAAGTACTTCCAGAAGGGCAGCATGATCGCCGTTGAGGGCAGCTTGCAGACCCGGCAGTATCAGGACAAGCAGGGCAGCAACCGCACCGCTGTGGAGGTCGTGGCAAATAATATCAGCTTTGCAGGTGCAAAGCGTCAGGACGTTCAGAGCGCACCCTCCTATGAGAAGCAGACCGCAAACCATGTGCAGCAGGCCAAAGCTGCGCAGAACGCTCCACAGCCCGCCTACACGCAGGGCAGCATGGATGATTTTGCCGTGATAAACGATAACGACGATCTGCCGTTTTAGGGGGGGTAAGGCGTGAAAGGCGTAAACAAACGGTGCAATTACGTCATGGTCATGGACTGGATGTATGATAATTTTGACCTCAATGTAGCAGAAGCAAACGCCCTCGGCATTGTTTATGGCTTCTGTCAGGACGGCGAAAGCTGGTACAGAGGCGGCTCGTCTTACATAGCTGCACGGCTTCACATCTCCCAGAAATCGGCCAAAAACTACCTGAACGATTTCACTAAAAGGGGGATTCTGACCATGAAAAAAGTAATGGTCGGAAATGTTGAATGCAACGCTTACCAGACCGTGCCGGGCATTGAAACGCTGGTGCTTCGGAAGGACACAGACCCGGGAAAAAATTTCCCCGGTGAAAAAATTTCCCCGGTGAAAAATTTTCCTCAAGACCCGGGAAAAATTTTCCTTCAGACCCGGGAAAAATTTTCCCACAAGAAAGAAATAGAGAATACTAGTAAGAAATATACTCCTTCGCGTGCGCGAAGCGATGGGGGCGAAAACCGCACTCCGCTGGATGTGTTTGCGGCGTGGTGCAGCGGGGCTGTACCGGAGCAGGAGCAGCCTCGGCTGATGGAGCAGCTGAAACGCTTTGACGCATACCGGGCTTCCCGGCGGGGCAAGGTGTGGGATGCACAGGCGGCGCAGGCCGTGTGCGACAAGCTGACCCAGCTGGCAGATGAAGCTAAGACAGCCCAGCGCACGGATTACATGATCGCATCCATCCGGCAGAGCATTGAGGCGGGATGGAGCGTGCTGGATCATCCCAAGAGTTGGGGACACGTTGCCGGACAGCGGGCAAAGCCGAGCAGTCTGCGGGTGGAACGCAGTCCGGACGAAATTGCAGCTGCCGGAGACTGGATGCGCACCGCGCCGCTGCGTCGCTCGCTGATACGCCAGCAGAAAGCGGGTGCGGGAAGTGATTGAGATCTGGAACGAGGAGCGCTACCCTCTCCCAAAGAGCAGCCCTTGCCGCAACTGCCCCTGCAAGGCGTGCTCGCCGAATTATTACAAGCAATGCACAACATGGCTTGCGTGGTTTGCAAAAAGCTGGGACAGCATCCAGCGGCAGACCGCAAAAGCCGCAAGAATCTGAGAATGGGGATATCGTCATGAGAACAATGGCAAAAATCGCGATCATCAACCTGAAAGGCGGCGTGGGGAAATCCGTCACCGCCTGCAACCTCGCCTGCCTGCTGGCAGAGATCTGGTCCCGGCGGGTGCTGGTGATGGATCTGGACAAGCAGGGCAACGCCACCAAGTTCTTCAACCGCTTCGCCTACGGACGCAAGACCATGGGCGATGTGCTCACCCTGAACGCCAAAATGCAGGACGTGATCATGCAAACGGATTTTGAACACGTCGATCTGGCACCCAGCAACATGGAGATGCTGCTTGCCAACAAGAACGTGATGCTGGATGTGCTGCGGCCGCAGTGGGACAGGCTGCGCAAGGCGCTGGACACCGTCCGCAACGACTACGATTACTGCATTATAGACTGCCCGCCTGACATCGACATGGCTACCGTCAATGCGCTGGCTGCCGCCGACTGGGTGATCATCCCGGTGGACTGCGACGAGTGGGCGATGGACGGCATGGATGAGATCCGCGAACAGGTGGATGCCATCCGGGATGCCTACAACCCGCAGCTGGAAGTGATGGGCGTGCTGGCAACCAAGTACACCCGTGGCAGGTACAGTGTGGACACCATCAACGAGATCGCCAACATGGACTTGCCCGCCTTCCGTAACCCGGATAACAGCATTTTGCGCATCGATTACAGCGTGAAGGTCAAGGAAGCCAAGGCACGGCACTTGCCGGTGCACAAGGTCTGCCGGAACATCAAGACCAGCGCCCAGTATAAGGCACTGGCGCAGCTGGTTAAAAAATGCGTGGAGGGCGAGTAACATGAGCACTGGATTGTTGAACAGCCTGATGAACGCCCAGAGCCAGACGGCCACCCCGGCGGGGCAGCAGATGCAGGTGGTGATGATTCTGAGCCGGAATATTATCCCGAACCCGGACAATGACGAGATCTATACCATCGGCAACATGGATAGCCTGAAGGACGATATCCGACAGCACGGTCTCCGGCAGCCGCTGGAAGTTATTCCGGTGGAAGATGACCCGGATCGTTATATGCTGATCAGCGGGCACCGGCGCTGGGCGGCGTGTGGCATCTTGTCGGCGTGTGGCGATTCGCGGTTTGACGCTCTCCCCTGCCTGATCCGGGAAAGCCACGGCAAACTGGACGACCGCATTGCGCTCATCACGGCGAACGCTACCGCCCGCGACCTGACCGACGGTGAGCGTCTGGCACAGTACGAGGCGCTGAAGGATGCGCTGACCAAGAAAAAAGCAGCCGGACAGCTGGAAGGCAAGGTGCGTGACGAGGTTTGCCGCATTCTGGGCTTGTCCACCGGTGCTGCTGCTCGGCTGAACGTGATTGCATCCTGCGAGAATGAGTTCATCAAGGAGCGCTTGAAGACCGGAGAGATTGGTTTGATGGAAGCATACCGCAGCGCACAGGATTATGCGCGTTTTATGGGAAAAGCTGACGAACCGCAAGACGTGAAGGAGGAATCCAAATGCAAAACTGCCCAGAATGCGGATGCTGTTGTGACCACGACAGAGAGTGCTGTCCGGAATGCCGAAACGGAAACGTCGACCACCTCGGAGACCGGGGAGGATGCAAGCGCATCGATCCGCGCGACATCCCAGCATCCTTGCGAATCGGACCGTGCCGAATTGGGGGAAGATTCTTCTGCGTTTCCGTCATCGACGACAAACGTTCCGAAAACGGTACCGCCGATATATGCTTGTGATGTCAAAAAAACGCAGGAGCAGCCGAAAGAGCAGTCCCGTGGTCGGGACACGCTGCACAAGCTGGCAGAGAAAACGATGGGTGCAAATGCAGCATGGGAACTGGAATGGGAAGATGTGCGTTTCCGACTTGCGTATTACAAGCAGCCTCTGCCCGGCGGGGCCACGCTGTGGAAGCGGATAGACACCACCAGAGAGGACGCCGGCCAGACCAGTGACGACTACGCCATCATCCTGCAGGACAACAGCTTCTTCACCTGCGGCTGGATAGGTTTCTACTCCGGCATCACGGATATTCTGAAAGATTATTTTGAATTGAAATAAATTTTGGGAGGTTGCCGGATGAATCCACACGAATTTCGCCGTCTATATGCAATACCCTATGACATTGCCAAACGTCGGCAGCGCATCGAGCGGCTGGAGATTTTACAGGCAGATGGTCCGCAGGCTGCCTCGGATGTGGTAAAAGCTTCTCACGGCGAGGGCAACAGCTGCGTTCTCGGTCATGTAACAGTGACCGGGACCGCAGATTCCTCCTACAACCAGCGTACTGCGGAGATCCGGCGGCTGAAAGATATCAACCGTATGCAGAACAAGCTGTACAACATCGGCGTGCACATGGTGGAGGACTGCGATGACCCGGAGCTTCGGGCAATGCTCTCGGCGATCTGCGTAGAGGGCAAAAAGCCGCAGGACGTTGCCGTGGAGCTTACCGAGCGGGGCTTTGACGTGGACGCAGAATCTATTCGCCGGAGGGTTTACCGGTGGATTCAGAAGAATGTGGGGTGATTTTGTGAATTGTAGTTCTTGCGGGGCGCGTTATCTGTGCTCTTTGCGGACTGAGCCAAACTCTTTTGAATGCGTGTCAACGTTCACTAGGTACTGCTGCATAAAAAAAGAAAAGGACTGCGATGAGCGCGGTGTTTCTCCGGTGGTCTATTTCAACAGGAGAGCAGAACGGGAGGACAAAAATGGATGAGGCCGTATTGTTGAGCATCAGGCCTGAGTGGTGCAATAAGATTCTCAGCGGCGAAAAGACCGTAGAAATTCGCAGGACCAGGCCGAAGCTAGAAACGCCGTTCAAGGCGTACATCTACTGCACAAAAGCTCCGCAGCAGCTCATCACCATTTTCAAGGATGGCGAAGAAACGATGGACGGCGAAATCCATCACGGAAAGCCTGTATTCGTAAAGTTCAATAAGCTACTGCCGGACAGCATACGCGGTAAAACTCAGATGGTTATTGGAGAGTTCATCTGTGATGACATCCGGCGCATCGGTCCTGAGTACTGCATCGTCAAAGAAGATATCGAGTCTGCAATTTCTGGAAGCTGTCTCACAGCACCGCAAGTCAAAGACTATGCCGGATGGAAGTCCGGGATGAGTTATACGGATTTGAAAGACTTGTATGGCTGGCACATTTCCGACCTGAAGATTTATGATAATCCGCGCAAGTTGGAAGAATTTACAGGTTTGCAGAGTACGCGGTTTGGCATACGGCCTGTTGAGGTGCATCGTGCGCCCCAGAGCTGGCGCTATGTGGAGGAGCTGAAATAATTTTATGTTTTTGTTTTACTGGCTTGCAGCCACTGTGTTTATGGCTTGCCTGAGCATTCCGGTGTGTATGTTTTCCGTGCGGTGGGCATGGAAAAGCGGGTGGACAGTGCGAAAGATACTCATGGTGTTCACACCGGCATCTGTCGTGCTGGGCGGCGTTCTTGGGTATACGATGGCGTGTCTTGTGCTCAAAATGACCGGTTTTTGCTGATTGACACAAAATTCACATTGTGCCACTTCTCTGCGTAGGTACGCAAAAGCCGTGTCACAAAATGGTCGGAATATCACAAAAAGGTCGAAATGTCCGGAATGTCCCATTTTGGTGTGCTAAAATTACAATGCAGACATTGGCGGAAACGTGAATGCATCTGCCTCATGACGAGACCCGGCGGGAAGCATAGCACAGGTTTCGAAAATTTTCCTGTGTTCAATGGATCACCGCGCCGTCCGCTTCAAGATCCAGCGGCGCACATAAAACAAAATCAAACCCGGCGGGTGTCCACTGTGGACACCTTGGAAAGGAGTGCAATCCATGTTTGAACTTTTCAGCAAACTGTTTTGGTCTACTGCAAAAAGCTGCATGCTTGCACCTGTGCTCCGGGAAATTTTTCAAACAGCATTCAAAAGTAATTTTGTGCGCATCGTCTGGAGTATCGGTTTTCAGGCGAGCCGCACAAAGCGTGAGCCGAGGGCAGAGATCGGAGGCCGTGGCTGTATGCAAGGGGCGCGGCCTGTTATCCGCGCAGCTGCATGAAGCGCTGGAGGCATGGGTTGCGTTGGGATGGCACTGCAAAATCGTGGAAAAGAAAGCCTTAACTACTCATGACCGATAAGTTTTACAAATGGCTTTGCTCTTTGATAGCATCGGGTGATGTGCATCCGTTCTATTGTTCCTCGCAGTGGGTGCGGTTGACGCACAAGGTACTGGACATGGACAAGCACGAATGCCAGCTGTGCAAGGAGCACGGGCGTTACCGGCGGGCAGAGCTGGTGCACCATGTCAACCATGTGCGCCGCGCGCCAAAGCTTGCGCTGGATATCTGGTACACGGATGCAGACGGCAACCGGCAGCGCAACCTTATCAGCGTATGCAAGGACTGCCACGAGACTGTGTGCCACCCGGAGCGGCTGCGGAAATGCAGCGGCGGCGCGCCGCTGACCCGCGAGCGCTGGGACTGACCGGCACACCCCCCTCCCGAAAAAATGGGGTGAGCGGGTCAAGCCCTTATTCGGGGTGTCCCCTGACTTTGCCGCTGGCCTTGCGCGCACGCACACGCGCGAGGATGGTATACAGATTGCACAAATATGGATGAAACGGAGATCGTGATGGGAAAAAAGAAAACACCGGCCACCGCCAGCGAAAAATACCGGACGGAGCTTGCGGAAATCGAGCAGGCCGCAAAAGCAGCCAACTGCGACACAAACTTTTTGTATCGCTCCACACTGGACCGGTATGTTACGCAGTTGAACCTTCTGGATCAGGCACAGAACGACATGGATGAGCGCGGCCTCACCGTTGTAAAGACCACCCCGCGCGGCGCGGAAATTGAAGTGGCAAACCCTTCCATTCAGGTCTATAACCAGACTGCCAGCGCAGCCAACTCCACCGTGTCAACGCTGCTGCGGGTCGTGCAGACGTTTAAGTTTATGGCAGCAAAGCCCAGCGAGGACGATGAGCTGTAACATCCCACCGGAGATCTTGGAGTACATTGAGCAGGTGGAGAACAATGCTCCGCGTGCTTGCAAGGAGCAGCACGCCCTTGTTGCACTGATCCGGCGCGTTTTTGCAACTGAAGATATTTATGTGGATACCGAGCGTATGCGGAAATATTTTGGCATCGCCCGGTATTTTCCTTATGACCGCCTTTTTCCGTGGCAGACCTTCGCGCTGGGGCTCTGGATGTGCACCTATCGCAGAGACGGAAGCCCTAGGTTCAAGACTTTGTTTGCCATGGTCG
>OIYX01000090.1_pt1 | contig 30419 bp, 30 predicted proteins | sample 1588431 | NCBI WGS metagenome assembly OIYX01 (sample SAMN03283241) | human gut metagenome | biome: human-associated habitat; material: feces | host: Homo sapiens | place: Peru | collected 2012
CCGCCGAGAAGGCCGCGGCAGAGCAGCTCATCGGCGACGGCTGCGTCATCATCGGCCAGCACGCCGACTCCACCGGCGCTCCCTCCGCTTGCGAGGCCGCGCTCAACGCGGGCACCGTTGTCTACTCCGTCGGCTATAACATCGACATGCTGACCGCGGCTCCGAACGCGGCGCTGGTCTCCCCGACCAACGAGTGGGGCGTTTACTACACCTATGCGATCGGCGCTCATATGAAGGGCGAGAAGATCGAGACCAACTGGGCAGAGGGCTTCAGCGAGGACGCAGTGGCCCTGACCAAGCTCGGCCCGAACGTCGCCCCCGGCACGCAGGAGAAGGTCGACGAGGTCGTTGCTCAGCTCAAGGAAGGCAAGCTGCACGTGTTCGACACCTCCACCTTCACCGTTAAGGGCGAGAAGGTGACCAGCGCGTTTGCGACCGACTCCGACGGCGACTGGGAAAACGACACCGACGAGGCTATCATCGACGGCTACTATCACGAGTCCTACTTCCAGTCCGCTCCGTCGTTCATTCTGAGAATCGACGGCATCACCGAGCTGAACGGCAACTGATTTTTCAAAACGGATCTCCGGCTCACCGATTCCCCGACGGCGCTTTCCCCACTCCCGATTTGCCGCAAGAATCGGCTGCATCCGGGCAGAACGGATCGATCGTATCCACAGGTAGGGAGCTGCGCAAGCGGCTCCCTTGCCTATTTTTCGCCTCCCTGCGGGCTGATCTGACTGCATGGAAGGCCGGTATAGGATTTCATTCACAGATCGGAAAGGATGACAGCCTTGAATACTGTCCAAAACAACAAGCCGGAGGGCGCTGTCGGCTCGGAATATGCCATTGAGCTGCACAACATCACCAAGCGCTTCGGCTCCGTCGTTGCGAACAACGGGGTCGACCTCCAGCTTCGCAAGGGGGAGATCCTCTCGCTGCTCGGCGAAAACGGCAGCGGCAAGACCACGCTGATGAACATGCTCGGCGGCATCTATTATCCGGACGAGGGCGAGATCTATGTCAACGGGCAGCCCGTGGACATTCGCTCGCCGAAGGATTCCTTCCACTACGGGATCGGCATGATCCACCAGCATTTCAAGCTGGTCGACGTCTTCACCGCCGCCGAGAATATCATTCTCGGTCTGGAGGGCGACAAGGGCAAGCTCGACCGCAGCTCCGTGCGCAAGGCGGTGCGCGAGATCGCCGACCGCTACGGCTTCGAGATCGACCCCGACCAAAAGGTCTACGATATGTCCGTCTCGCAGAAGCAGACCGTCGAGATCGTCAAGGTGCTCTACCGCGGCGCGGACATTCTGATCCTCGACGAGCCGACGGCCGTCCTGACGCCGCAGGAGACGGACAAGCTCTTTGCCGTTATGCGGAACATGAAGGCCGACGGCAAGGCGATCATTATCATCACCCACAAGCTGCACGAGGTGCTCTCCGTTTCGGATCGCGTCGCCGTGCTGCGCAAGGGACAGTACATCGGCTGCGTGGACACCGCGCAGGCGACGCAGCAGTCCCTGACGGACATGATGGTCGGCCACAGCGTTTCGCTGAACATCGACCGTCCGAAAAACGAACAATTGAAGGAGCGCCTGACCGTCAGCGGCCTGACCGTTCTGGATAAGGAGGGCGTCAAGAAGCTCGACAATGTCAGCTTCACGGCAATGGGCGGCGAGATCCTCGGCATTGCGGGCGTCGCCGGCTCCGGTCAGAAGGAGCTGCTCGAGGCCATCGGCGGCCTGCAAAAGCTCGAGCCGGGCAGCGAGATCCACTATATCTCGCCCGAGGGCAAGGACATCCGCCTCAACGGTATGGATCCGCTGGACATCATCCACAACGGCATCCTGCTCTCCTTCGTGCCCGAGGATCGCTTCGGCATGGGTCTGGTCGGCACGATGAACATCATCGACAACATCAAGCTGCGCACCTATCGCGACAACCCCGGCATTTTCGCCGATCAGCGGAAATCCGCGGCGCTCGCCGCGAAAATCGTCGAAGACCTTGAGGTCGTCACGCCGGACATCAACCGCACGCCGATCCGCCGTCTCTCCGGCGGCAACGTGCAGAAGGTGCTCGTCGGCCGCGAGATCGCCTCGAATCCGACCGTCCTGATGACGGCCTACGCCGTCCGCGGCTTGGACATCAACACCTCCTATACCATTTATAACCTCCTGACCGAGCAGAAGATGAAGGGCGTCGCCGTCATTTACGTCGGCGAGGATCTGGACGTTCTGCTGGAGCTTTGCGACCGCATTCTGGTGCTCTGTGGCGGTCAGATCAGCGGCATCGTCGACGCAGCCTCCGCGACCAAGGAGGAGATCGGTCTGCTGATGACCCAGTTTAGAAGGGAGGAAGAAAAATGATCCGCATTTCCAAACGGGACGGCATCCGTCCGCTGTCTTCTCTTCTGATCCGCGTGATCGCGCTGCTTATTGCGATGCTTGCCTGCGTGCTGCTGTCCTTTGCCTCCACCGGGCGCAGCCCGTTCGTCGTGCTGCAGCAGATGGTGGCAGGCTCCTTCGGGACGCAGAAGCGTATGTGGGAGTTCCTGCAGCGCACCATGATGCTGACCTGCATTGCCGTCGGCCTTGCTCCGGCGTTTAAGATGCGGTTCTGGAACGTCGGCGCAGAGGGTCAGCTCCTGATCGGCGGCCTCGGCGCCGTCATCCTGATGCGCTTCTGCTACAACCTGCCGTCCATTCCGCTGCTCATCATCATGGCGCTGCTGGCCGTTGCGTTCGGCGCGATCTGGGGCATGATCCCGGGCTTCTTCAAGGCAAAATGGAACGCCAACGAGACGCTCTTCACCCTGATGATGAACTACATCGCCACGCAGATCGTCCTCTATTTCTGCACGATCTGGGAGGGCACGAAGGGCACCGTCAAGATCGGCATCATCAACGACAGCAAGAACCCCGCCGGCCTGCACAAGGGCTGGATCGGCGAGATGTTCACCGGGAACTTCAACGACAAGGACTATATGTGGGTCGTCGTGATCGTGCTGCTCGTCGTTGTGCTCATGTGGGCCTACCTGCGCTACACGAAGCACGGCTATGAGATCGCCGTGGTCGGCGACTCGGAGAACACCGCGCGCTACGCGGGCATCCGTGTCCCGGTCGTCTATGTGCGCACCATGGCGGTCTCGGGCTGCGTCTGCGGCTTCGCGGGCTTCCTCGCCGTCTCCGCCGTCTCCCGCACGCTGTCGGAAAACACGGCCGGCGGCCGCGGCTTCACCGCGATCATCATCGCGTGGCTGTCGCACACGAATCCGTTCCTCATGATCGTCTTCTCCGCGCTCTACTGCTTCATGGAGCTTGCGGGCAAGCAAATGGCGTCGGCCTTCCAGCTCAACGACTATTTCTCCAAGATCCTGACCGGCATCATTCTTTTCTTCATCCTCGGCTGTGAATTCTTCGCTGACTATCGCGTGAAGTTCCGCCATTCCGTCAAAGGAGGTCAGCAGCAATGAATTTTATTACATTTCTGGGCAAACTGACGACCACGCTTTCCTTCTCCATCACCTTTGGCACGGTCATCCTTTACGGCGCGCTGGGCGAGACCCTGACGGAAAAGGGCGGCAACCTGAATCTTGGCGTCCCCGGCATCATGTACATCGGCGCGATCGCAAGCCTTGCAGGCGCGCTGAGGTTTGAGTCCGCGTTCTCCAATCCGAATGCGCTGCTGTGCGTTTTGGTCGCGCTGCTGTGCGGCTTCGCGGCCTCGGCGCTTGCGGGTCTGCTCTATGCCTTCCTCACCATCAGCCTGCGCACGAACCAGAACGTGACCGGCCTGACGCTGACGATTTTCGGAACAGGCATCGGCAACTACATCGGCGGCAGCCTCGGCAGCGTCGGCACGGTCTGCGCGAGCAACACGAGCGCCGCGATGAAGGCGTATATCCGCCCGCTGGTCGTGAATCTGGACAACCTGCTGCCCAGCCTGAAGCTCGGCACGCTGCTGTTCCGCCACGGCTTCATGGTCTACTTCGGCATTTTGCTGGCCATAGCCCTGTGGTACTTCCTGACCAAAACGCGCACGGGGCTCTCGCTCCGCTCCGTCGGCGAAAATGCCGCGACTGCGGACGCCGCCGGCCTGAACGTCAACAAGTATAAGTACCTCTCCACCTGCATCGGCGCCGGCATCTCCGGCCTCGGCGGCACGTTCTATGTCATGGAGTACATCGACGGCCTCTGGGAGACCAGCTCCACCATCGAGGCGCTTGGCTGGCTGGCCGTCGCGCTGGTCATCTTCGCAACGTGGAAGCCGCTGCGCTGCATCTGGGGCGCCTACCTGTTCGGCATTCTGTCGTGGCTCTATTTCCTGATCCCCGGCCTGTTCAACGGCTCGGATAAGATCTTCCAAATGCTTCCGTATCTGTTCACGCTCATCGTGCTGATCACCGTCTCTCTGCGCCGCAGAAAAGAGGATCAGCCGCCCGCGGGTCTGGGTATTCCGTATTTCCGCGAGGAGCGATGACGGAACGATCGCTCATACAAACCAACGGGAGCCGGTCATCGTGCCGGCTCCCGTTTTTTGCGTTTTTTGATTCTTTATGCCTGCCCGCTCTTCAGCCTGCGCAGATATGGCACGAGCAGAAACGCCGCAAGCACCAGCGCGGCGGCGTCGGCGGCGGGCGTCGCCCATGCAACGCCCGCCGTGCCGATCAGGCGGTCAAAGACGAACATCAGCGGCACGTCCAGCCCGCCCTTGCGCAGGGCGGTCAGCAGCACCGGGCGCAGCTTCCTGCCGGTCGCCTGAAATACGGTGATGCAGAAAAAATTCAGCGCCGTCGTCGGACAGGCGAGGCTCAGAATGCGCAGATAGGTGCGGCCGAAGCGAACGGTCTTCTCGTTGCCGATGAACAGCCGCGTGATGGGCGTGGCTTCCCAAAACAGCAGCGCCGCGCCGCTGAGAGAGACGAGCAGGCAGCTGAAAAACAGCGTTCGGATCACGCCCAGCATACGCCTGCGGTCGCCGGAGGTGTAGCTGTAGCCGATCAGCGGCAGCGTGCCCTGCGTCAGCCCCTGCGCGATGGCAAAGGCCAGCAGATCGATCTTCTTGGCGATGCCCATGCCGGCGATGGCCTCGTTGGAGTCGGCGGAGATGATTTTGGTGAGCATGATGTTCGAGAAGGTCGCCATGGTCGAGATCATAAAGCTCGGCAGACCGACGGCCAGCACCTCGCCCGGGATGCCCTCGCCAAGCGAATATTGCTTCGGCGAGAGCGTGATGGCCGATTCCCGGCGAATTTTGCGGAGAAACAGCAGAAAATAACACAACGCGGTGACGTTCGAGAGCATGGTCGCGATGGCCGCGCCCGTGATCCCCAGCCGCAGGACGAAGATGAACAGCGGGTCGAGCGCCATGTTCAGCACGCCGCCGAAGGCGATGCCGAGGCTGGCCTGCCGCGAGTAGCCCTCGGCGCGCACAAGATGCGCCAGCTCTGCGCTGAGCACCGTCGGCACGGCGCCGACGCCGACCGTCCAGAGCACGTAGGCTTTGCTGTATTGCAGGGTCGCGTCGTTCGCGCCGAAGAGCGGCAGCAGAACGGGACGCAGCGCCAGCGCCAGCAGACCGTAGACCAGCGCGACGGCGGCGCTCGTCCAGATGCAGAACGCGGCGGTGCGCGACGCCTTTTCGCGGTTTTTCAGGCCGAGACAACGCGAGATCAGGCTCGAGCCGCCGACGCCGAACAGGTTGGCCTGCGCCGTCATCAGCATGAACAGCGGCATGGCGACCGTCGCGGCGGCGACCTGATCCGGGTCGTTGAGTTGGCCGACAAAGTAGGTGTCGGCCATGTTATAGATCACGGTGATGATCTGGCTGAGCACCGTCGGCAGCGCCAGCGCCGCGACGGCCTTGCCGATGGGTGCGGAGGTGAATAATGCTTCTTTACGAATTGCCCGTTCCACGTTTCAAGCTCTTTTCTGTTTCGTTTGCGCTCCGGCTGAGGCTGACGATCTGCGAAAGGCCGGTCGAGGTGCTCCGCAGAAGCTGACGCAGCGCCAGCGTGACGGCGCGGCGCGTCGGCTCGTCGAGGCTTCTCGAGGCGCGCAGGATGGTTTTGGAATTGGAAAACCAGCGCTCGTTCAGCTCGTGCAGCGTCCCGGCGTTGGTCTGCGCCAGCAGATAAAACACCGCGTCGATGAAGCGCTCGCGCTCGGCGGGCGTCAGCGAGGCGAGCCACGCCTTGAGCGTGGTGTCAATGAAGCGGCTGTGCTGGTTGACCGATTCGAGGCAGACAAAATGCCCGTCGGCAATGTCCCAAGAATACAGGTCGTGCTGGAAGATCCCCATGCGCGTGCTGTGCACGACCGTATACTGCTCCTCGTGGCCGAGCAGCATCCCGATCACCGACGACTGCGGCACAAAGGTCTGCACGCGCCCGCAGACGGTCTGATACCCGGCCTGACGCAGGATCGACTCGGGAAAGCCGGGGCCGTCATAGTTATACACGGCGCGGATGCGCGACTGCACGGACGAGGCGCAGCTCGCCGCCGCATAAACGGCAAGATTGCCGCCCTTGGAGTGGCCGCAGAGCAGCAGGTCGCCGCTGCGCTGCGCGGCGACCTGACGGAGGTAGTCCGCCGCAAGCTCCTGCGCCGGGACGGGGCAGAGGAAGCTCATGCTGAAATCCTCCTTCCAGCCGATGAGCGTGTCGTCCGTGCCGCGAAAGGCGATGCAGAGCGTCTGCGGCGCGATCTGCAGCGTCAGGGCGGAAAACTGCGTGGCCTCGTCGGTCTGCCCGACGGCGTCGAGCAGCAGCGCGCTGCAGAAGCGCACGCTCTCGGCCAGAAGGCGCAGAAGATGCAGATCCTCCGGCTGCGTGACGTGCGCAAGCGCCTCCGGCGTTTGCAGCAGCAGCGCGGCGGCCTCGGGCAGCCGAAGCGGCTCGGTGCGCTGCGCGGTCGCCGTGCGCTCAAACGGCAGGTAGGCCAGCCGCGAGAGCAGCGCGCCGTCCAGCTCCTGAAACGGCTGCTCGGCAAAGCTCGCGCCGCCCCGCTGCGCCAGATCGTCTGTCCATGTCATCATAACCGAGCCTCCCTCTGCAAAAATATCACCAACATTATACCATTCCGAACGAAAAATGCAAGCGGTCATAAGCCCTGCTGCCGACAAAAAACGCAGAGACAAGGGGGAAAACCCTGCCTCTGCGCGGAAGCCCTCAACGAGCGGCGGTCGGCGTGAAATCCGCCGGCGGCTGCTCACGCAGGCCGAAGTGCCATTCGATCGCGTCGGCAATGCGGCGGCAGGCCTGCCCGTCGCCATAGGGATTGACGGCGTGCGCCATGGCGGCGTAGACCTCCGGCTGCTCAAGCAGCGCGGTCGCCTGCGCGAGCACCGCGTCGTGCTCCACGCCGGCCAGACGCACCGTTCCGGCCTTGACGGCCTCGGGGCGCTCCGTCTCGCGGCGCAGCACGAGCACCGGCTTGCCGAGCGCGGGCGCCTCCTCCTGCAAGCCGCCGGAATCCGTCATGACGAAGCAGCAGCGCGCCATGAGGTTGTGCATCTCCTGCACGTCCAGCGGCTCGATCAGGTGGATGCGCTCGACGCCGCCCAGCTCCTCGCGCGCGCAGGCGCGCACGGCGGGGCTGAGGTGCACGGGGTAGACGACCTCGACGTCCGGATGCGCCAGCACGACCTCGCGCACGGCGCGGAAAATATCGTGCATCGGCTTGCCGTAATTCTCGCGGCGGTGGCAGGTCAGGGCGATCACGCGGCGGTGCGCGAAGTCCAGCGTGTTCAGCGCCTCCGTGCGGAAGCGGAAATCCGGCCGGACGGTCGTGGCCATTGCGTCGATGACGGTGTTGCCGGTGATGAAGATCTCGCCCTGCACGGCCTCGCGGCGCAGATTTTCCGCGTTGGCGGCGGTCGGGGAGAAATGCAGCGCGGCGATGTCGCCGACGAGCGTGCGGTTCATCTCCTCGGGGAAGGGGGAATATTTGTCATAGGTGCGCAGACCGGCCTCCACATGGCCGACCGGGATCTTGTGATAAAACGCGGCCAGCGCGCCGGCGAAGGTCGTCGAGGTGTCGCCGTGCACAAGGATCAGGTCGGGCTGCACGGTTTCAAAAATTTTCTCCATGCCGAGCAGCGTGCGCGTCGTGATGGACGAGAGCGTCTGCTGCTGCTGCATGATGTTCAGGTCGAAATCTCCGCACAGGCCGAAGATGTCCATCACGGAGTCGAGCATCTGCCGGTGCTGCCCGGTCAGGCAGCAGAGGCTCTCCAAGCCCTCGCGGCGCGCCAGCTCCTGCACGAGCGGCGCCATTTTGATCGCCTCCGGCCGCGTGCCGAAGATCGACATGATCTTACGCTTTTTCATCGGGCGCCTCCGTTTCGGTTTTGTCGGCCGGCGCCTGCTCCGGCGCCGACTCCTGTGCGGGCGGCTCCTGCGCGGGCTGCGGTGCCGCTTCCTCGGCCTTTTCCTGCTTTTTCCCGCCAAAGATCACGCGCACGCCGATCGCGCCGACGGCAAGAAGCGTGCCGAGGAAGATCAGCGCCTGCACCTCGCCCCGGTCGGTCAGCACGACGGCGGCCAGACCGAGCAGCGCGGCGATCAGGTAGGAAATGGCGACGGCCTGCTTCTGTGAGAAGCCCATATCGATCAGGCGGTGATGCACATGGCCGCGGTCGGCGTGCATCGGGCTTTGGCCGTGCGCCAGACGGCGGATGACGGCGAAGCAGAGGTCAAAGATCGGCAGACCCAGAACCAGAAACGGCACGGCAAACGAGATCACGGCGTAGGTCTTGAACAGACCGAACACGGAAATGCTCGCCAGCATAAAGCCGAGGAAGGTCGAGCCGGTGTCGCCCATAAAGATGGTCGCGGGGTTAAAATTATAGGGGATGAAGCCGAGGCAGCCGCCGACGATCGCCGCCAGCAGCAGCACGCTGACCTGCGCGGTCGGGTCGCTCGCCGGCAGCAGCAGCGCCACGACCAGCATTGTCCCGGCGGAGATCGCCGAGATGCCGGAGGCAAGGCCGTCCAGCCCGTCGATGAAGTTCACGGCATTGGTGATGGCGACGATCCAGAGCACGGTCGCGCCATAGGACAGCCAGACCGGAAGCTGCCAGCCGCCGACGTGCTCAATGCGGCAGCCGTAGAGCGTGACGATGACCGCCGCAACGATCTGCACGCCGAACTTCGGAAGCGCGTGCAGCGTCATGATGTCGTCGAGCACGCCCAGAACGACGATGATCGTTGCGCCGAGCAGGATGCCCTGCACCTGATGCGGGATGCCGCGGCAGAAGATCAGCACGCTGACCATGAACGAGATAAAAATTGCCAGACCGCCGAGGCGCGGGATGGGCACGCGGTGCATCCGGCGGCCGTCCTTGGGCACGTCCATCGCGCCGACCTTGCGGGCGAGCACCTTGATGACCGGCGTCAGCGCAAAGGAGATCGCGGCGGCGACCGCCAGCGTCAGCGCAATGCGCAGGATCATTTTCGGGTCGAGAATCACAGGGTATCCTCCTCTTTCCTTCAGGAGCGGCGCACCGCTCGGTTATTTTGCAACAAAGCCGACCTTTTTATAGACCTTGCGCAGGGTCTTTTCTGCAACATAAGACGCTTTTTCTGCGCCGTCGCGCATGACGCTCTGCAAATACGCCTTGTCGGCGAGAATGCGCGTGGCCTCCTCGCGGATCGGGCGCAGCAGCTCCACGACGGCCTCGCCCACGGTCTTCTTGAAATCGCCGTAGCCGCGCCCGGCAAATTCCGCCTCGATCTCGGGGAAGGTCTTGCCCGTGGCGGCGGAATAGATCGTCATCAGGTTGGAAATGCCCTTCTTGTGCTCCGGGTCGAAGCGCACCTCGGCGTCGCAGTCGGTGATGGCGCGCTTGAACACGCGCATGATCTGCTCGGGAGAGTCCATCAGCGTGATGCGCCCGGCGTCCTCGTCCTCGGACTTGGACATTTTGGACTCCGGGTCGGCAAGGCTCATGATGCGCGCGCCGACCTTGGGAACATACGGCTCGGGCAGCTTGAACACGTCGCCGTAGATGCCGTTGAAGCGGCGGGCAATGTCGCGCGTCAGCTCGACGTGCTGCTTCTGATCCTCGCCGACCGGGACGAAATCCGCCTGATAGAGCAGAATGTCCGCCGCCATCAGCGAGGGATAGGTGAACAGGCCGCCGTTGATGTTCTCGGCGTTTTTCGCGCTCTTGTCCTTGAACTGCGTCATGCGGCTCAGCTCGCCGAACATCGCGTAGCAGTTGAGCACCCAGCCCAGCTCGGCGTGCTGGTGCACATGGCTCTGGAAGAACAGCACGTTTTTCTCGGGGTCGAGGCCGCAGGCGATATACTGCGCGAGCTGCTCGAGCGAGCGCCGCCGCAGGTCGGCGGGGTTCTGCCGGACGGTGATGGTGTGCAGATCGGCCAGAAAATAAAAGCAGTCAAACTCGTCCGCGCGATCCTTCCAGTTGCGGATGGCGCCCAGATAGGAGCCGAGGGTCAGGTCGCCGGACGGCTTGATGCCGGAGAGCATTCGTTTTTTTGCTTGTGGTTCAGACATGATTTTTCACACCTTTCGGAAATTTGGATTCCATTTGATTTATACTATCATATTTCGTCGGTTTCTGCAAGTCGCAGAGCTTAAAAACATCAGTTCTTGGGAATCTCTGATAAAATCACAAGAGCGGTCAGCGAGGAATTTTGTTTCCAAATTGAGGTTTGGAAATCGCAGGAATCCTTTTCGTATTTCAAGATTTTCAAACCGACAAGTTGGGGCAAAAGACCCGCTGAGCGCCGCAGCCGATTTCATCAGAGGTTCCCTTGCCAAATGAGCGGCAATGCGGTATACTGGAAGCAGAAAAGAGGTGCTTGCGGATGAAAGAAAACAACGCCGCGCGGGTGCTGGGCTTTCGCCTGCGGCAGGAACGGATGCGCCGCGGCTGGAGTCAGGAGGGGCTGTGCCGGGGCATCTGCGCGGTCTCGTGGCTCTCGAAGCTCGAGCAGGGCAAGGCCGACGCCTCGCCCGAGGTGCTGAGTATGCTGCTTGAGCGGCTGGAGCTGCCGCCGTATGACGACGATCCCGCGCTCGGCGCGGCGATCGAGGCGCAGTATGAGCGCGTGTTCTCGGGCGAGCGCGACTGGGAGGCCTTCACACCTCTGCTCGGACGATTGCAAAGCAGCCCGTGGGCGGCCGACGCGCTCGTGCTCGACGCCCTGCGGCGCCGGGACGCCTCCGACCTCGACCCGGCGTGGGTCGATTGCTTCGACGCGCGGCAGCGGGCGATGTTCCTTCTGCTGAAGGGAAAGGACATGACGGCGGCGGAGCTGCTGCCGAACGCGTTCTTCCGGATGCAGGTCGGCATCGATGCCTATGAGCGCGGCGCGTATTACGACGCCCTGCCCGCTCTGGAGCAGGCGTACCGCAGCGCGGCAGAGGAGGGGCGTCCGCGCCTGATGCTGCAAGCGAAGCTGTTCAGCGGCAACTGCTATTGCAACATGCTGAAATTCGAGCAGATGGAGCGGCACTATGCCGTGGCGCGGCGGCTGGCGCAGGCGCTGGGCGCAGCGCGGGATCTTGCCGCAATGGAATATAATGAGGCATCGAGCTGGGTCGAGCGCGGGGATTATGCAAGGGCGTCGGAATTTTTCGCGGCGTTCGAGCAGCCGGGTGTGATGGAGCTGCACAAGCTGGCCATTTGCCGCGAAAAGCTCGGCGACCCGGCGGGCGCGCTGGCGGCGCTCGACCGCGCGGCGGGGATGCAGTCGGACTATCCGCCGGCGGAGCTTTCCGAGCGGATGCTGGCGCTGGTGCGGCTGCGCGTGGAGCAGCCGGACTATCTGCGCAGCGAGGCCTACGGCAGGCTGCTGCTGGAGTCCTTCGCGCGCTTCCGCAAGGAGCTGCCCAGCGGCTACGCCTCGTTCCACCGGCCGTGGGTGCTGGAATGGCTGCTGGCGCACCGGCAGTATAAGGAAGCCTACGCCCTGCTGGCCGGGGACAACGGGTGATTTTCTTGCATGACTCGGATAAAACGCTGATAAGCCGGTATATTTGAGAAAATTTTCTCAAATATACCGGCTTTCCTTTGCCTTAACGGGGACTTATAATAAAGGCGAGGTGAATCGAATGAAGCTTTGGAATCGAAATTTTACGCTTTTGATGGCCGCGACGCTGATGGGCGCGATGGGCGGCATTGCAGGGGGCTTCGCCCTGTCGTTTCTGGTGTTCGACGAGACGGGCAGCACGCTGGCCTCGGCGCTGATCGTGGCGATCCAGCTCGTGCCGTCGTTCCTCGTGCCGCTGATCTTCGCGCCGCGCATGGATCATCTGCCGCGCAAGCCGTTTCTGGTCGCGGGCGACGCGCTCAACGGCGTGATCTATGCCGCGCTTGGCGTTTATCTGCTGGTCGGCTCGTTTTCTTACATCGGCTATCTCTGCGTGTCGATCGTGCTGGCGTGCCTGAGCAGCTTCGACGAGCTGGCGTATAACAGCATTTTCCCGATGCTGATCCCGAAGGGACAGGAGCAGAAGGGCTACGCCGTCTCGTCCATGCTCTATCCGATCCTGAAGGTCGTGATGATGCCGCTTTCGGCTGTCCTGCTCGACACGCTGGGCGTGCCGGTGCTGCTGATGGCGCAGGGCGCGCTGTCGCTGCTGGCGGCGCTCACGGAGAGCCGCATCCGCATGGTCGAGCAGCCGAAGCGCGCCGAGCAAACCGGTCTGCGGCAGTGGTGGGCGGATATTCGCGAGACGGCGCAGTTCCTGCGCAGGGAGCGCGGCCTGCGGGCGATTTACGGCTATATGGCCGTGACGAACGGCGTCGCGAACGGCTACGCGCCGATTCTGGTCGCATTTTTCCGCACCTTTCCGGGCATGACCGCGCTGATGTATTCGCTGTTCTCCGTGGCGGAGTTTTTCGGGCGGACGCTCGGCGGCGCGGTGCAGTACCGCACGGAGATCCCGCCGAAGAAGAAATACGGCTTTGCCTTCGGCGTCTATATGGCCTATGAGAGCATGGACATGTGCCTGCTCTGGCTGCCGTATCCGCTGATGCTGGTCAACCGGCTGCTGTGCGGCTTCCTCGGCACGAACAGCGCGACCATGCGGCAGGCCGCCGTGCAGTGCTATCTGCCCGAGCACCTGCGCAGCCGCGTCAACGCGTTTGAGGGGATGCTCTATACGGCGGTGGGCGCGGTGCTGTCGCTGGCCGTCGGGGCGCTGGGCGAGGTGCTGGACTATCGCCTGTGCGTGACGCTCTGCGGCGCGTTTGCCATGGCCGTCTGTCTGCTGACCGTCTGGCGCAGCCGCCGCGCCGTCCGCGCGGTCTACGAGGCGGAGCAGGCAACGGAGGAAGAACCGCTGACTGAGGAAGGGCAATCGGAAGAGACGGAAACCGCCTGAACAACACGAGCCGCGCCGGGAACGCTCCCGCCGCGGCTCAATTCTTTCATTGTGCAGACTGCATATTTAGAAGGCAATTTGTATCCGTCGGTTATGGCTCGGAGGCCAAGCGGAACGGTTGACACAGAGCATAGGCGGCGGAATCTGCATCTAACTGAATGGCGGCATGGGAACCGTCCTCAAATGTGAAGTCCACATAGGTGCGGATCGTCTGCGTATTGGACAGCTCCGGATACCGCGCCTGATCGATCCTATCATAGCGGTCATCGCCGGAGGCGTATTGCCCGCTGAACACACGCAGACTGCCGGTTTGCGCGTCCGAGAGAAGCGCGGCCACCAGCCGCTGCTGCTGCGCGATGTTCAGCTTGCAGACCTCGCGCGCGTCCGAGCCGTGGAAAAGGGGCTGAAAACGAAGCTCGGACGCGGCCGCGTCCTCCAAGTGCAGATCCCGGAAGAAAGCCGAGGCAAACGCGGGACGATTCAGAAGCGCGTGGATCGAGTCGCAGAGCTGCTGCACCTCTGCGTCGGCATTGCGGTCAAAGCGGTAGTTGAACCGCGCGAAGCCCCCGCCGTCGATGTGGTAGATGATGCAGATGGAATCCGTCCCGGCAGCCGTGGTCGTTTCGCTCTGATGTGCGAGAATTTGCTCGTGCAGCGCGATCACGTCGGAAATATCCGCCTTGCTCGTCAGCTTGACACGCAGATTTCCGTTGGGGAGAAAATTCACGTTATAGGCATCATACTCTGCCGGATCGGCGGGCGAAAGCTCCACGTAATCCACGATCTCGGCAGAAGCGGGGATCGGATCGGTTTCGGTCTGACAGAGCGCCCGCAAAAGACCGGTGCCGCAGGTCAGCACGAGGGCAACGCAGAGGAAAAGAATGATGCCGCTGCGCGTGCCCTGCGGCCGAGCAGCAGCAATCCGCCAATAAACCCGGCTGCTGCGCCGAGCAGACAGAGCAGGACAACGCCGCCCGGCAGCCCGGATGCGGAGCTGCGCGGGAGCAGATACGTCCCGAGAACGGCGCACAGGGCAGCGCTTAGGACAGCCAACAGGCCAAACAAAACCGGCCGCAGGAAACGGTAGGCGACGACTTTGCCGCAGCATTCGAGCTTTCTGCGGCGATCCATCAGCCAAGCCGGAACAAGCAGCAGAATGCCGCAGGGGAAAAGCGCAAAGGAGTAGCCTGTGCCGGGCGATCGCAGCAGCTTCACGACCGGAGAGAAGTACATTGCGGTGTTCATCGCGGCCGAGAGGGAGGTTGAGCCGCGCAGAAGCGGTTCAAATAGGACAAAGATCAGCCCGGCGAGTGGGAGTGCGAGGAAATTCAGCAGGATGTAAAACAGAACCGAGAAGAGCGTTCTGCCGGAAAGCTGCATACAAAGCACGGCCAGAGCATAGAAAAACAAAAATTCACATATTTTTTCCAAGCACACGCCCAGCCAGACGGCGGCCGAAAAGAGATGCGGAGCATGCAGAACGATCCAGATCACATAGACAAGAGCAGCGCCGAGGATCGGCGCGCAGCCCATCAGAAAGCCCGCGAGCAGCTGGGTGCGGAAGATCGTCCCGCGCGTGAGCGGAAGACTGTGGAGCATATAAGCGGCCTGCTCCTGATGCAGATAGCCGAAGGCACAGACCGCCGCGCCGAGGGCACAGAGAAAGCTCCAGATCGACATGTCCACGTTGCTGCTGACGTTCAGATAACGGTAATGATCTGTGCCGCCGCAGAGCAGACGCAGATAGCGGACGGCCTCGTTTGCAACGCCAAAATAGGCCAAGCCTCCGACCGCCGCCGCCAATGCCCAGACGGCCCAGAAGCGCGAGAGATCCCGGCGCAGGAGCGCTCCGCTAAAGCAAGATCTTTTTGACTTCATAGTCCGCACCTCCCAGCTCATAGATGAAAAGCTCCTCCAGCGAAAGCGGAACGGCCTCAAAATACTCCGGCCTGCATGGGGCGAGCGTCTCGGCGGCCGCCTCCCGGCTGCTTTGCAGGATCAGCGTGCGCATCCGTCCGCTGCTGCTTGCGTGCAGCACGGGCAGCTCGGGCGGCAGCGCGGCGTTCTCGGGCAGGAGCACCTGAACCTTGACCAGCGCGTCCTGAAGCTGCCCGAGGTCGCGCTCGAGCAGCAGCTTGCCCCTGTGCAGAATGCCGACGTGGTCGCAGACGTCCTCCAGCTCGCGCAGGTTGTGCGACGAGACGACCACCGTCGTGCTTCGCTCCGCGACGTCCTGCAAAATGAGACTCCAGAGCTGCCGACGCATGACCGGGTCGAGGCCGTCGACCGGCTCGTCGAGCACCAGCACGTCCGGGCGCAGACTGACGGCCAGAACAAACGCCGCCTGCTTCTGCATCCCCTTGGAAAAGGCGCGCAGGGGCTTGCCGGTGTCCAGTCCCAAGGCTTGCGCCATGCGGCTCAAGCGCATCCAGTCGAACTGTCCGTAAAGCCCGGAATAGAACCGCGCCATGCTGGCCATGGACGACGCGCGATAAAAGAAAAGCTCGTCGGGGATATAGGCCATGCGCGCCTTGGCGGCGGGATTTTCATAGATCGGCTCGCCGTCGAGCAGGACCTTGCCCCGCTCCGGGCGGAACGCGCCGGTGAGGTGGCGCAGAAGCGTGGATTTTCCTGCGCCGTTCGGGCCGATCAGGCCGTAGACCGCGCCGGTCGGAACGGTCATGCAAAGCCCGTCCAAGGCGCAGAAGCGGCCGAAATGCTTCGTCAGGTCGGTTACCTCGAGCATGGTTGTGCCTCCTTTTTCAGCAGCTCCGCCAGACGCTCCGGCGTTTCGCCGAGGCGCAGCAGCTCCGCAGCCGTCTCGGAAAAACGTGCCAGCAGCTCCTCCCGGCGGGTGTCCTTGACCTCGGTGAGCGCCGAGACGAAGCTGCCCTTGCCCTGCACCGTGCAGACATAGCCCTCCGTCTCCAGCTCGAGATAGGCGCGGCGGATCGTGTTCGGATTGATGGCAAGCGACGCCGCCAGCTCGCGGACCGAGGGGAGCTGCTCCCCGGCCTGCAGCGCGCCGCTCAGAATTTCGCGCCGCAGGCGCTCCTTGAGCTGTGCATAGAGCGGCCGCGGGTCATGGTAGTTCAAAACGATCAAGCGGCCGCCTCCTTCCGGGTCTGGGTGTGTCAACTGTGTTATATGCCTTAATACAGTTATATATGAAAACCGCCTCTTTGTCAAGAGAAATATTTTAAGACACGAGCAAATGCCGCGTCAAGCGTCACGCAGAGCGAGATATTCCTCCTCCATCGCGCTCCAGCGCTCCGAGGCGGCCTGAAAACGCCGGATGGCGTCCTCAAGTGCGGCCGTATCGTCCGACTGGCTCAGGCGCTGCAGCTCCGCGCGCGCGTCCTCGACCGCGTAGCCGAGCGTATAAAGCTGCGAGGCGAGCAGGATCATGCGTTCTTTTTTTTCGTTCATGGATGCCTCCTTACTGCTTGAGCCGCCTGCTTTGCCGACAAAATCCGACTCTTTTTCTATACTATACACTATATAGTGCTTATTTGCAACCAGTTGTGTCTGCGATTGTTTTCCGATACAATAAATAAAAGACTTTAGGGAAGCAAGCTGCGCTGCGGCCTGACAGCACCCGGCTTCCTCGGAAACACGGAGGCACTTATGGCAGAACCTTATCTGAAATACCGCACGCGCTTTACCTCGTCGCTGAAAAATGAGCTTGTGCCGCTGTTTGACGCGCTCTCCCGCTCGACGCGCGTCCCCAAAAGCCGTCTGCTCGACGAGGCAATCGAGGATTTGCTGAAAAAATACGACGCGCCGCTCCCGGAGGAGCGGCACGGGACGGAAAAGCCGCAGCTCTGATACTGATTCCTTGAATCAAGAATCCCGTGTGCTGCGCCGTCTCATGCAGAATCTGACGCGCCGTTGGCGCTATAAAAAGCGCTTCAAGCTTTTCAACAGATTCTGGTATGACGCAGTACGACGGCAGAAGCCTTCGCAGGGCAGCGGGTGCGGCGTCAATTTGAAACGCATATGCGCCGCGCCCCGAGGAGGTGCTGCGCGCATGACACATCCCGATCATCGAAAAGAGCAGCCGCCGCGCCGTCCGCGCGGTCTACGAGGCGGAGCCGCGCGCGCAGAGGGAAGCATCATGAAAGCCGCAAGCCGGACAAAGCCCGAGCTATGCCGAAAACCTTCGGCCATGGCTCGGGCTTGGCGCATCGTTTCGAGGGGGAAACAGATTCGGAAAGAAAGCGCCGCGCGCAGCGGGGCGCACGGAGGAGGGAAAAAAGCCGCCCCGCTGCGGCTTGGCAGCGGGGCGGGCAGAGCGCGGTATTATCTGCCGTAGACCCATGCGTTCGGCAGGTAGCGCGAATGCAGGTTCCGGTTGGAGCACTTGGTGACGTATTCGCCGTTGTACCACATGACGGCGCTCGTGCCGCCGTCCATGTTCATGGCGGTGTAGCCGTTGTGGCGCTTGAGGATGTTGGCGCAGGTCTCGACGTCGGCGCCGATCGAGCGGGTCGTCTGGCGACCCTCGATGACCAGCATCAGGATCTCGCCGCTCTCGCTTTGGCCGATGCAGGCGCGGGGGTTGATGCCGCTCCAGTCGCCGTAGAAGCCGCCGACCATCAGCTCGCCGTCGATGATGAGCGCCGGGGAGAACTCGACGGCGTCGGTCACGTCGGCCTGCACGGCGTCGGAGGTATCAGTGATATACATCCGGTTGTCGCGCGTCAGTTCGATGCGCTTATAGCCGGTGGAGGGGTCGTAGTGCGGGCCGTATTCCTTGCCGTCGCACATGGCGTAGCCTGCGATCTCGCCGCCGCTGCCGCCGCCGCCCGGATCATAGAAGCCGCTGGCGGTGATGCCGAGGATGCCGCCGTTGTCGCGGACGATGACGTCGAGATCCTCGCCGTAATCGCCGATGCCGGAGGAGGCACAGCAGCGGAGCTGAGCCGGATCCTTCGCCACGGCGAGCACGCCGATATAGCCGGTGTCATGCACGCGCAGCAGCAGGATGCGGTTCTTCGCGTCGATGGCGAGCACCTGCTCGCCCATGGTGGTGTAGATGTCGGTTCCGACGTCGTCGATGCCGGCGCGGTTGATATAGATGTTTTCCCAGCCGTTTTTGAGCACGGAGGGGTGCGCGTCGCAGTAGTCCTCAAACGAGGTGCGGCTCAGCTCCCAGAACACGGAGTAGAAGGACTCCTCGTCCGTGATGGCAAGCGGATCGACGACCTCGGTCGACTCGGTCGCGTCGGTCTGGTCGGCGGGGTCGACATAGATCGTCTCGCCGTTCTCGTTCACGCTCGTCTCGACCGTCGGGCGGTCGCTCTTGTGCCCGGCCTGCGCCATTTGCTGGTAGTACATGCGCGCCTGAACCTCGTCGACCATATAGCCCGGGAAGATCGCCTTCGCAAGCCATTGATGCGACATGGTGCTCAGAGCGGTTTCAATATATTTTTCGCGGAGATTGCGGATCGCGGAGATATCCGTGAAGACGACGAAGCAATAGCAGCCCTCTAAAAACAGGACGATCGTCAGGATCACGGCAAGAAACCGCAGGAGCCGGTGCTTTTTGACCTTCGGCTTTTTCTGCGGGGGCGCTCCGGTTTGTTCCTTCGCCAAGGCATTCTCCTCCTTTTTATTCGGATTCTGGTTCATTATAGCATATCCGAAATGGCTTGTAAATATCGAAATGTATACGGATTGTAAACTTTCGGCCTTATGCGTGCCGAATGTCGTCGATCGTGATCTCGGAATTATGCGGAATGGGCTTCCACTCGACGTGCCGGAACAGCGCGACGAGGGTCGAGAAACGGCCGATGATGTCAAACAGCGGGAAGGTCAGCACGAACCAGCCCTTTTTCCACAGCGGCATGGGCTTGATGCGCGCGTGCTCCGAGACGAACACGTAGGTCGCGGCGATCATATTTTCCAGATAACGCTTGCCAATGGCCTTGAGGATGGAAAACGCCGCCCAGCCGACCGCGCCGAGGGGTCGCCCGAGCGCCAGCCAGAGCACCGTCGGGAAAAGCAGGCGCAGGAAGCGGTGGAAGATGCTGATGAGCGCGCGCGGCGCGACGATGCAGAGCATATCGAAGGACATAAACGAGACGGTCACGTCGTGCGAGGTGAAGATATGCTTGAACAGCGGCCAGCCCGTCTCTGCGAAGGCCTGCAAATGACCCTTTGCCCAGCGCAGACGCTGCCGCAGCGCGATGCGCAGGCTGACGGGCTGCTCGTCGTAAAACTGCGCGGCGTTGCAGTAGGAAATGCAGTAGCCCTGCACGACGGCGTCGGCGGAAAAGGCGCGATCCTCGGTCAGCGTGACCCATTTCCAGCCGTCGCGCACCAGCTCGTTGGAAAAGAGGAAGCCCGTGCCCTGAATGCGCGTGGCCAGCCCGAACAGGGAGCGCGCGCGGTGCTCCAGACGCACCGTGCGCAGCCAGTGCAGCGCGTAGGACGCGGAGATCCAGTTGTCGTCAAAGTTCTTGGTGTTGCGGTAGGAGGTGACGATCTTCTCGCCGGCGTCGAACGCCTCGTTCATCCGGCTCAGAAAATCGCCCTTGAGCAGGTTGTCGGCGTCAAAGAGGATATAGGCCTCAAAGGCGTCGATGCCGTAATCGCGGCGGATCTGCTCGAACAGAAATTGCAGGGCGTAGCCCTTTGTGCGGCGTTCGGGGTCGAAGCGCTCGTAGCAAATCGCGCCGTGCTCGCGCGCAAGGCGGGCGGTGTCGTCCGTGCAGTTGTCCGCCACGACGAACACGCTCACGCGGTCGGCCGGGTAGTCCTGCCGGCGGATGCTCTCCATCAGATTGCCGATGACTGTGGCTTCATTTCTGGCAGCCACGACGATAGCCAGCTTGTGGTGCTGCTTCGCTTTGGGGAAGCGGCGCGTTCCGAACAGGCCGACGAGCGTATAGACGGAAAAATAAGAGCAGCACGCGCCCAAAAGACTGCCGAGCTTGCCGACGATTTTTGTTATGTAAGAAAAAATCTTCGCGAGCATTTCGCGCCTCCTTCAGAGCAAGACTGCATACCGTGCCGAAAACAGTCGTTGGCGGTTAGTATACCACAGAACGGCGTTTTTGTAAAGCCATAATTCGACCCGCCCTGCGGGTGCAATACGGATCCTTGATTAAACTATTTAAGGAACCTCTGAATCAATCGGCTGCGGCGCTCAGCGGGTCTTTTGCCCCAACTGATCGGTTTGGAACAAAATCCCTCGCTGACCGCTCCTGCGATTGAATCAGAGGTTCCCTAGCACAAAAAAGGGCGGCACGGATGATAAGATCCGTGCCGCTTGAAATCGGAAGCGCAGCACACGGGATCCCGAGGAATGATTTTGATCGGGATCCGTATCACAGAAGCTCCAGCAGGCGGAAGCGGTATCGCACCAGCCCGCTCTCCGGCTCCTCGTCCGAGACCAGCTCGGTCATGCAGGCGCTGACGGTGCCATAGACGGGGTGAGAAAAAATGTGCGCCTGCCCGTCCAGCAGCGCCGCGAGCGAGGCCAGCGTTGCGCAGGGGCTGTCGCCGTAAAAGCAGCCCTCGCCGGCGATGACGCGTCCCAGCCGCCCGAGCAGCCGCACCTGCCATGCGCCGGCTCGGTTCTCTTTGGAAACGACCTTCCAGCCGTAGGTGATCTCCAGCCGCTCCGGGTCGTTCGGAAACAGAAAGTCGCCGTATTGGATCATCTTGCGCCCCCTTTCACTTTGACGTTTCAACGCAGCTCCGCATGCGCGCCGTCAGCGTCGCGTGCACCAGAAGCTGCTTGCCGTTCTCGTGCCGGGTGGTCAGCTCGGTGAATTCGCAGCCGCGATAGGCCGTCAGCAGACCGCCGCAGCGAATGACGAGCGTGAAATTATGCAGCGTGTGCCAGTCGAGAAAGGACTCCTGATCCGGCGCGGAGAGGCGGCTCTGCTCCAGCTCCACCTCGAAGCGCTCCGTCGTCGCCCGGAGCGCGGCGGGCAGCGCCTGCCCGAAACGGCGAACCGGCACGACGGTGCGCACGGTGCGCTCGCGCACCTGCTGCATCAGCACCTGCGTGCGGTCGTTGATCTGCAGCAGGAAGGGCAGCTCGGTCGGTAAATATTGGTTTTCCATGGCGGCCTCCTTATGTGGCTTGATAGAGATAAGCCGAAAGTGCGATGCTCAGCCGGTGGCGGAAGCAGTCCGTCCCGGCGTCGTAGCGCGGCGGGTCGAGCCGGATCGCGCCGACGGTGAAGTCGGTGAGCTGCTGCAGGGCGGTCTCAACGGCCAGCGACATCGCATCGGAATCCCGCGAGGCGGGCATGGGGTAGGAGCAGTAGCTCTCGAGAAACAGCGTGCCCCTGACCAGCCAGCCGCGCCGGACGACGCCGCCCTGCGCGCGATAGAGCGCGTCGTCCAGACCGGGCGCCTCGCAGCGAACGGCCTCCACGCCGATGACGAAGCGCGGCCCTGCCAGCTCGGGCGTGAACCGCTTCGAGGGGAAGGCGACCGTCACGTTGATGCCCTTCTTGGCCAGCTCTGTGGCCAGCCTGTTCGGAAGCGTTACCATCCGGCATCCTCCCCCGTTTCCACGCATAGTCCCCAGACGAACAGCCGGTCGTCGCGGAAGACAATGGCGTCGGCGCGGCGCACGATGAAGGTGCGCATGTCGCAGACGACAAAGTCGCCGCCGCTGAGCGTCAGCTCGGGCGGGCCGATGTAGAGAAACTGTCCGCGCGGGATCTCCCCGCAATCGGGGATCATGCGTTCCATGTTTTGCCAGCTTTTCGAGGTCACGAGCTGCAAAAACGCGCGCGTGTGGCGATAGGAGTTCGTCTGGTTAAAGACCAGCGTCGTCGCCGCGCCGTAATCGCGGATCAGGCGTGCGATCAGCTCCTTCATGTCCGCACCCCCACGAAGGCCGTGCTGCTGCGGCAGAACGGCGCGATCAGCTCTCGCGCCATTTCCGAGAGCCGGTCGCCCGAGCGGTCAAAAACGAGGCGCACCGTTCCGGCCTGAAACTGCTCGAGCCCCTCGCTCGCCGCGTGATTCAGACAGGCGAGGGAGAGCAGCGCGGCCGACAGCACAAAGACGTCGCGGCAGTCGTCGGGCGTCAGCCCGCTGCGAAGCTGCTGCCGCAGGAGCTGCTCCGTTCCGACGCAGACCGCCTCGACCAGCGAGGCCTCCACGGTCGATTGCAGCAGCTTTTGCGTCAGCGTGCGGATCTCATCTCGGATCGTCATGGGGCTTACGCTTCCAGCAGGCAGACCGCGTCGCTGTAAAGCTTGCTGAAGCCGCAGATCGTCGTGATGGCGGCGCGCTCGAGCTGGCGGTCGATCAGCTTGTCGTATTCCACGCTCAGCTCGCCCGCCTGAACCATCTCCAGCGCGTAGCGACGGTCAAAGGCGAGCACTGCCGAATCCTCGACCGCCTCGCAGCGCAGGAGCTTCGCGCCGAGCGGCGTTTCAAAGCGTCCGGTGCCCTGAAAATTCAGGCCGCTGAGCGGATTTTTGAACTCGTCGAGCTTCATCAGCGTGGTCAGCGTGCCGGTGTTGACGAGCATGGTGTTCAGCTCGTAGGGATAGAGCTGCGCCCAGAAATCCACGAGCGCATCATAGCTCAGCTTGCCGGAGACGCCGCCGATGGGCGCGGTGCCGACAGAGAAGCCGCGCGCGGGGTTCTTGTTGCCGTCGCCGGAGACGAGCACGTGCACGGCGTCGGCGAGCTGGGTCTTCTGGATCTGCGCGCCGATCTGGTGCAGCATGACCGAGAACAGGTCGAGCTTCTGGAAGCGAAGCGCCTCATACGAGGCAATGAGCATCCGGCCGCGTTTGCGAAGATGCACCAGATTTTCGCGCGTGCGGACGGTGGTCGAGGGAATGGCCGCGCCCTCGGCAACGCTGTGCAGGGAGCGCTCCTTTTCCGTCGGGACGGAGTAAATGCTGCGATAGTCGCGGCTGTCGATCGTGGTGATGCTGGCGGCGATCATGGGCAGGATGTTCTCCTCCTCCATGCCCTGCCGCACGACCCGCGCGACAAATTCCGGGAAGAGCACGGCCGACTCAAAGGTCGAGAAGAATTTTTCCACCGGGTCGGAGCCTGCGCCCTTGACGCGAATGCCGAAGCGCTTGAGCTGGCGCTGGAAGGCGTCCGTGCCCTCGAGCGGCGTGCCCTTGTAGCTCTCGGACGGGTCGAGCGCCTCGAGCACCTGAGAGAAGCTCTTGCCGGCCTCGTGGTACATGCCTTTTTCAAGATGAAGCGTATCAAATGCCATAATTCAGCCTTCCTTTCTCAGAGCAGAACGGTGACGGTGTGGTTGACGGTGTCAAGCTGGACGACGTGGAACGGCAGCCCCTTCTCGCTGTCGACCTTCACGCCGCCGCTCCCGTCGGCGCTGAGCTTGCAGACGCCGTAGGAGGGCAGCGCGCCGGAATATTTGAGCGTGACAAAGCCGCGAACGGTGACGGCGTGCAGGTCGCCGTCGGCGGTCTCCACGCGGCCGAGGAAGCCGTCCCCGGCGGCGCATTCGCTCAGATAACCGTTCGAGGCCATTTTGCAGACAGAGCCGACCGGCAGCGGCGTCGCCGCCTGAAAGGTGGCGCAGACCGTTCCGATGGAGTCGAAAGAAATTGCCATAATGAAATACCTCCAAATAGAATAATGATTCAACGAACATTCGGATCAGACCGGGTCAAAAGCTCTCCTCCGAGCCGACATGCGGCGGGCGGGCGCTCGTGCCGCAGGTGACGCAGTCGGTTCGGCCTTGCCCGCAGACCTGCCGCGCGGCTCGGAGAAGACGGCTCAAAAACCCCGCCTTAGGGAACCTCTGAATCAATCGTCTGCGGCGTTCAGCGGGTCTTTTGCCCCAACTTATTGGTTTGAAAATCTTGAAATACGAAAAGGATTCCTGCGATTTCCAAACCTCAATTTGGAGACAAAATCCCTCGCTGACCGCTCTTGCAATTTAATCAGAGGTTCCTTAGATCAGATAAGCCGCGTCGAGCGCCTCCGTGCCGCCCTCGGCGGACGGAAGCTGGGTCTGCGGCGGGAAGAGCGCGGCGGCCTTCTGCTCCAGCGCGGCGCGCCAGCGCTTCAGCTCGGGCAGCTCCAGTGCCTCGCAGGCCTTGCGCAGCGTGGCCTCGTCCGCGCCGAGGTCGAGCACCAGCCCGAGCCGGACGACCTCGTCGAGCAGCCCCTTGCGGCATGCCGCGCCGAATTGCGCCGCAGCCTCCAGCTCGCGCAGACAGTCCTGCTGCTCCGGCGTGCCGGAGCGCGCGACCAGCTCCTTGAGCGTCATGCGTTCACCTCCCTCCAGCGCCTTCGTCACGCCCGCCCGTCTCTGCGCGGGCACGGCGACGAAGGAAAATTCATAGGCGTCGGTCGGCTCGGACAGCACGGCCAGACACGTCTGGCCGTCGTAGTGCAGCCCCTTGCGGTGCTCGCAGGCGCCGTAAGGCTGGCCGCAGATGCTGCACGTCGCCTTTGCCATGGCGCAGCCGACGGAGACCTCGCGGCGGATCCCGCCCTCGATGTCGGCGATCAGAGCGTCGTTCTTCTCCGTGCGCAGCATGTAGCACGAGGCGAGGATCCACGCTTCGCCGCCGCTTGAGCAGACCTCTGTGTCATAGATCCGCGCGACCTGCTCTCGGGCTGACCAATCGTGATCGACGATCCCCGTTTTTCCGAGGAACAGCTCCGCCAGACGGGGCAGCGCGGCGCGGTCAAAGCGCTCAAAATCGCGGTCAGGCTGATCGTCGCACAGGCGTGCCTGAAAGCGGTAGACCTGCTCGGCGCTCAGCGGGGATTTGCTGAAGCGGTTGATTTTTTCCAACTCCGCCGCGTCGGGCGTGCCTGCGCCGACCGCGCTTGCTTCCTTAAAGATCTTCATTCCTTGACTCCCTTCCCGGTTCGAGCTGCGCCGCCTGCGCGCGATAGAGCGCGGCGTGCGCCTCCTCGACCGAATCCTGCAGACTGATGTCGTCCCAGACGATCTCCGGCCGGCAGCCGAAGCCGTGCAGCCGCAGCCAGAGCGTGCAGATCCGACTGAGCACCGGCTCGACGGCGCGCCGGATCGTCCAAAGCTCGGTGGTGAGCAGATCGGCCTGCTGCTGGCTCATGCGCTCGGTGCTCGACCAGTTCAGCCCCAGCAGAAAGGGCGGCAGACCGGTCTTGGCGACGAGCTGCTCCAAAATCTGGCGCACCGGCACCTCCGAGTCCAGGATCTGCCCGTCCGAGCCGATCACGCGCACGGAGACGTCTCCGACGGCCACAAAATCGCGCACAACGCCGTTTTTTCCGTCCTGCATGGCTGCTGACCACTCGCTTGCGATGCTCTCGGCGCGCTCCGCTGCTCCGCCGCGCTCCAGACCGTCCGCCGTGGGCTTGCAGACGACGGCATAGCGCACGTTTCCGGCGCGTTCCCAGTTCGTGCCGACGGTCTGATAGATCCTCAGCAGAATGTTGGTCAGAAACGGCATCGAGCGCAGAAGCGACACGCCGTAGGGGTTGTCCGGCTCCGGATTCAGCGCCGTGAACAGCAGCAGATGCGGGTAGGGCAGGGGACGCAGCACGCCGTGCTCGTCGTAGGCGCAGAGCGTATAGTCCAGCGGGCTTGTCCCGGACTCGATCTGGATGCTCCGCACGTCGCCCCAGCAGACGGCGCGAATGTCATCTCCCGAGACGACGATCTCGCCGACGGCGCGGCCGTAGGTCAGCAGACTGTCGAGATACGTCGAAAGAAACCCGGCGATGCCGTGCTGGCCGTAGCCGACGGGGACGGTGCGCAGAAAGTCGTTCAGCTCCCGCTGACCCTGCGCGCATTCGGCGCGGAAGCCGCCGACCAGCCGCACCAGCTTGACGATGGCCGCGTCAAGGATCGGCACGGCCTCGCGCATGGTCTGATACAGCCGCGTTTCGCCCGCGCCGAGCGAAGCGTAGCTGCGCAGCGCGCCGAGCGCCTGACTCTGCCCGCACCGAAGCTGGGTGGCGGCGCCCGCCTCTGCGGGTCGTTTTTTCTTCAAAATACTTCCTCCCTTCATTCAGGCTCACCGCGCCGGCCGCGAGACCGACCGTGCGGCCAGCGGCGTCTCCCGCGCGGTCAGCACGGTGGCGACAAAATAGCGCATGTCGTCCATGGCGTGGTCGTGCTCCTTGCGGACGACGTCCTTCCCCGCCTTCGGATCCCAGACGTACTGCTCCGTCTCGCGCAGGCAGTCGGCGCAGGTGTCGCAGAGGACGAGCCGCCCGCTTTTGAGCAGATCCGAGGTTCTGCGGATGCCCGAGAGCACGTCATTTTCGGCCTTGCGGACGTTCCAGCCGCGCCTGCGCAGAAGCTCCAGAAAGCTCGCCGCCGACGGGTCGACCACGACAGCCTCGATGTGCCGCCCACCGGCCAGCGCCTCCAGCGCGTCGGCGTATTCCGCGTCGGTCATCTGCCGCATTTCGCGCCGCGAGTCGAAATAAAACTCCTTCACGCGATACCAGACGCCGTTTTGCAGTCCCCAGAGACCGAACGACGCCGGGTTGACCGTCCCATAGTCGCAGGAGATGTACCAGCGCTCATAGTGGCCGGGCGGCGGAGGAGGCGCCTGCGAGGCGTCGAAGAAGTCATAGACGCGTCCCTCTGCGGCGACCCATTCTCCGAGGATAAAGCGCCGGTAAAACACCCCCGAGTAGAGCCGCTCGTAGCGCCGCCGGATGGCGGGGGAGAGCGACGGGTTGTCGGCCATGGTGAAGTGCAGATACAGGCAGTTGCGGCGCTCTGCGCCGAGGATCCACTCGTTGTAAAACCAGTGGCGCGGCCCCTCCGGGTTGCAGTTGAACCACAGGCGGCTCCCGCTCACGGAGCAGCGGGCGCAGGCCTGCTCGACAAAGCTGCGGGGCATCAGCGCGACCTCGTCGAGCAGGATCCCGGCAAAGGTGATGCCTTGGATCAGCGCGGCGGAGCTTTCGTCCCGGCCGCCAAAGACATAAAAGTCGTTGCTTCGGCCGCGATAGGTCGCGCGCACGAGGTTTTCTGTCCGCCGCTCGCTCACCGAGAAGCCGAGCGCCTGCAATTTGGGCAGCAGCTCGGTCAGCACGTTGCGCCGCAGAGAGGCGATCGTTTTGCCGCAGATGCCGAAGCGCGCGCCGCGAAAGCTCGTGCACGCCCAGAGAAAGAAGCTCAGTCCCATGCTGAGCGTCTTGCCGGAGCGCACCGCCCCGTCGCAGATGATCGCCTCATACCGGCTGTCCGGGTGTGCCGGACGCCACCAGTTGAGCACGGTGCGCTGCTTTTTTGAGAACCTCACTGCGCATCGTCGTCCTCTGCGGCGGCAAAGAACGCCTCGGCGCAGTCGCTCCCGCCGCTGCCGGCGCTCAGCAGCTCGGCGAGGGCGCGGATGCGGTCGACCAGCTTGACCTCCACCGTTCCCTTGTCGTTGCGCTTGACCTCGGCCAGCAGGCTCAGATCGAGCGCATCGAGATCGGGCGCGTCAAGCAGCACGAGCTTGACGCAGTCGTTGGCGCGCCCGAAGGCAAGCTGTGCCAGCCGCCGCACGACGTCCGCCCGGCAGACGTCGCACTGCTCGCGCTGCAGAGCGAGCTCCTTGCGAACGCCCGCGGTCGTCAGCAGCCGCACGCCGTCCGTGCGTCCGACGGCCGCGGCTGCGGCGTCGGCGTCGAAGCAGCGCAGCCATGCTGCGGCAAAGCGCCGCTTCAGCGCCTCTTCCTTGTTGTCCATTCTGTCACTCCTTTCCGAGGGGCGAAAAAAATCGCGCCCCTTCAACCAAGGGCGCGAAACAGGCAGAAATTGCCTTCGTTCGTACAACAAAAAACAAATTATTTTTCTTTTCGGTATTTTTTCTGTGTCGCAAGGCCGCCGCGAATGTGCCGTTCGGCCTTATTTCGCGCCAAAACGACCTGCACCTGCCGAAAAAGCGCGAGATTGCAGGCCTGCAGCCGTTCGCTCAGATCCTTGTGCACGGTGGACTTGCTCACGCCGAAGGCGGCGGCAGCGGCGCGGACGGTCGCCTGATGCTCGATCACGTACACAGCCAAATCGCAGGCTCGTTGCTCGATGGTTTCGTTCATATGACCAACCTCCCCAAGGTAAACGCCGGTCGCGGCGTCTGCCGAGCTGTGCGTCCAAAACAGAATATGCGCGCAGACGGGGCGTTTATGACTTGCCTGACGGGGAAAACTGTGGTATGATAACGGCAAAGGAGGCGGATTGCCATGAATGTTTTGACTGATTTAGAGCCGCAGGGCGTGATGCGCTGGTTCGAGGCGCTCTGCGCCATTCCGCACGGCTCGCGCGACACGAAGCGCGTGAGCGATTTCTGCGTGGCGTTTGCAAAGGAGCGCGGCCTGCGCTGCGTGCAGGACGAGAGCAACAACGTCGTGATCTATGCTCCGGCCACCGCCGGCTACGAGAAGCACCCGACCGTGATCCTTCAGGGGCATCTGGACATGGTCTGCGAAAAGGAGCCGGACTGCGACTTGGATTTTGCAAGGGACGGTCTGCGCCTTGCGCATGACGAGAACGATATTTTTGCCGAGGGCACGACGCTCGGCGGCGACGACGGCATCGCCGTGGCCTATGCTCTGGCGATCTTGGATGACCCGAGCATCCCGCACCCGCCGCTCGAGGTCGTCTTTACGGTCGACGAGGAGATCGGGATGCTCGGCGCGGCCGCGATGGATATGTCCGTCCTGTCCGGGCGCGTGCTGCTCAACTGCGATTCCGAGGATGAGGGCATCCTGACCGTGAGCTGCGCCGGCGGCGCGACCTCCGCGCTGACGAAGCCCTTCGGCACGGAGCAGACGGACGCGCCGGGCTGGCGCGTCGGTGTGCGCGGGCTGAACGGCGGCCACAGCGGCGTCGAGATTAACCGGGGCCGCGCCAACGCCAGCAAGACCCTTGCCGCTGTGCTTGGGGCGCTGCCCGTGCGCCTCTCTGCGATCAACGGCGGCAGCAAGGACAATGCGATCCCGCGCACCTGCGAGGCGCTGCTGACGAGCGACGCGCCCGATTTTGCCGCCCGGTTCTCCGAGGCGGCCGAGGCGGTTCGGAAAACGCTCCCCGCAGGCGAGACGGGCGCGGAGTTTTACTGCGAGCCGGCGCCGGTCGGGCGCGTCCTGCTTGCGCAGGATTCCGAGGCGCTGCTGGCGCTTCTGAACGCCGTGCCGAACGGCGTGCAGGCCATGAGCGCGGACATCGAGGGGCTGGTGCAGACCTCCTTGAACCTCGGCATCCTGAAAACCGAGGGCGACCGCGCGTGCCTGACCTTCTCCGTGCGCAGCAGCGTCAACGCGGAAAAAACGGCGCTGATCGAGCATCTTGCCGAGCTCGGCGAGCGCTACGGCGCGGCCTATTCCGAAAGCGGCGCCTATCCCGCGTGGGAATACCGCAAGCAGTCGCCCCTGCGCCAGACCATGATCTCGTGCTACGAGCGGCTCTATGGGAAAAAGCCGGTCGTCGAGGCCATCCACGCCGGTCTGGAGTGCGGCATCTTCTCCGACCGCCTGCCCGGTCTGGACGCCGTCTCCTTCGGCCCGCAGATGCAGGACATTCACACCACGCGCGAGCGCCTCAGCATCGACTCGACCCGCCGCACGTGGGACTATCTGCTTGCCGTGCTGGCCGCGCTCTGATCCGGCTCGAAAAACGTAAAAAATCGGCGCAGTCTCGATTTATGAGACTGCGCCGATTGTCGTTGATCGGGACAGAAAAGAGGGAACCCGTGTTATACCAATCTCGAGCCTGCCGGGATGCGGTCGTCCAGCATGAGCAGGTGCAGCTTGTCGCCGCGCTCGGCCGACAGCAGCATCCCGCAGCTCTCCTGCCCCATCATCTTGCGCGGGGGCAGATTCGTCACGGCGACGAGCGTCTTGCCGAGCAGCTCCTCGGGCTTATAATACTTCGCGATGCCCGAGAGGATCTGGCGCGGCTTGTCCGTGCCGTCGTTGAGCGTGAATTTCAGCAGCTTCTCGGATTTCTTGACCGGCTCGCAGGTCAAGACCTTGACGACCGTCATTTCGACCTTGCAGAATTCGTCGAAGCTCACGGGCGGCAGCGGCTCGGCGAGCGGCGCCTCCTCGGGCTGCTTGGGCTTTGCCGTCAGCGCCTCC
>OIYX01000099.1_pt1 | contig 28860 bp, 18 predicted proteins | sample 1588431 | NCBI WGS metagenome assembly OIYX01 (sample SAMN03283241) | human gut metagenome | biome: human-associated habitat; material: feces | host: Homo sapiens | place: Peru | collected 2012
GAACCGCCGTCGCGCACGCCGCCAGAGCGGCCATCATCAGCTTCTTCATTTGTTTTTCCCTTCTTTTTTCGGCAACCAACCGAGGTTGCCCTTGTCTGTTACACAAGATCCGCCAGTTTTTCCGCCAGGCCCACATAGGTCGCAGGCGTCATCCCCAGAAGGCGTCTCTTCTCCGCCTCGGGAAGTTCAAGCCCCGAGACGAAATCCTTCAGGCCCTCGGCCGTCACGCGGCGCCCGCGCGTCAGTTCCTTCAGCCGCTCATAGGGGTTCGCCATGCCGACCTTGCGCATGACGGTCTGGATCGGCTCGGCGAGGACCTCCCAGTTGTGGTCGAGGTCCTCCGCGAGGCGCGCCGCGTTCAGTTCGAGCTTGCCAAGGCCCTTGAGCGTCGACTTCACGGCGACGAGCGCGTAGCCGAAGCCCACGCCCATGTTCCGCAGCACCGTCGAGTCGGTCAGGTCGCGCTGCATGCGGCTGATCGGCAGCTTGCGTGCGAGGAAGCCGAGCATCGCGTTCGCGAGCCCGAGGTTGCCCTCGGAGTTCTCGAAGTCGATGGGGTTCACCTTGTGCGGCATCGTCGAGGAGCCGACCTCGCCCTTCACCGTCCGCTGCTTGAAATAGCCCATCGAGACGTACGTCCACACGTCGCGGTCGAAGTCGATGAGGACCGTGTTCCAGCGCTGGAGCGCGTCGAAGAGCTCCGCCATGCCGTCGTGCGGCTCGATCTGGATCGTGAGGCGGTTCTGCCGCAGGCCGAAGCCCTCGATGACGCCGCGCGCCAGCGCCTCCCAGTCCACGTCCGGATAGGCGGCGAGGTGGGCGTTGAAGTTGCCGACGGCGCCGTTCATCTTCGCCGGCAGGACGATGCGGTCCAGTTCGTCCTGCTGGCGGCGGAGGCGGGCGGCGACGACCGCGAGTTCCTTGCCGAGCGTCGTGGGGGAGGCGGGCTGGCCGTGCGTGTGCGCGAGCATGGGCACGGCGGCGAAGGCGTGCGCCATCTCGGCGATCTTGTCCGTCACCGCGTTCTGCGCGGCGCGCAGCACGGCGAGGCCGTCGCGGAGCATGAGCGCATGGCTCATGTTGTTGATGTCCTCGCTCGTGCAGGCGAAGTGGACGAACTCGGAGCGGCCCGCGAGCGACGTCCCCGCGATCTTCTCCTTGATGAAGTATTCGACGGCCTTGACGTCGTGGTTCGTCGTCTTCTCGATGTCCTTCACGCGCTGGGCGTCCGCCACGGAGAAGCCCTCCGCGAGCGCGCGCAGCTGCGCCGCCTCCGCGTCGGAGAGGGCCGGGCACTCGGGCAGGCCAGGATGCGCCGCAAGCGCCGCGAGCCAGGCGCACTCCACCGCCACGCGCCGCTTCACGAGACCGTATTCGGAAAAGACGTCCCGCAGGTCCTCGACCTTGGACCCGTAGCGGCCGTCAAGCGGCGAAATCGCGCACAGCGTATCAAGTGTTGCCATCGTCCTGTTCTCCTGGAAAAGCGGCCTCTAGTATATCATAATCTCCGCTACTCGCCGCACTCGGCGGCGTAGTCGGGCAGCCAGGCCTGGACGTCCGCCCATTTGAACGGCGGCTCGCCGTAGAGGAAGTGGTTGCGGAAGGGCTTGCCGTCGAGCGTCGCCTCGATCAGCACGACGCCCTGTCCGGAGAACGGGACCGTCCCGAGCGCGAGCTTGCCGTTGGCGGGAATCTCGAATTCCTTTTCGAGGAACACCTTCCCCGTCGCCTTGTCGGTGAAGGTCGCCCGGCCCTTCACGGCGCGGCGGGCGTCGTTCACGGCCCAGGCCGTGCGGTCGTCGACGACGCAGACGATCTGGTCCTTCTGCGCGTTCTTGAGGGCGAAGTAGGCCTTCTTCTTCCCGCCGTAGTAGTCGACGACGGCGTCCGAGATGATCGGCCAGCCGTCGCGCACGTTCCACCAGATGAGGCCGTTGAAGCGCGTGAACTTGCGGCTGCGGAAGAGTTCGCAGAAGGTCTTCATCGCCTCGGCCTGCACGGTCTGGCTCTGCTCCACGAAGCCCTCCACGTCCTGCGCGACGGCGCCGAACAGGATCTTCGCCTGGTTCGTCATGAGGCTGTTGCGCGTGCCGTGGCGCAGCACGCCGGGCGCGAGGCCCGCGTTGCACGCCTTGAGCTGCCATTCGTCGTTCCAGTGGAAGTCCCTGCGCGGGTCGGTGCCGCCGTTCGTGACCTCCGTCCAGGGCGAGACGCAGCCGGGCGTCATCATCTTCTTCAGGGAGGCGAGGTTCGGGCAGCCGTGGTAGCCCATCTCGCTCGCGAACCATGCCGGGCTGTTCGTGTAGTACGGCACCTTGTAGGCGGCACGCGCGCCCCAGAGGTGCAGCTCGCTCGGCTTCGCCCGGCCCGCCACCACGTCCGGCGAGCGGTACGGCGAGGACGGCAGGTAGGGGCGCGTCAGGTCGTACTCGAAGAGGACGTCGGGAATGGTCTTGCGCGAAACGCGGTCCAGGTTCGGATCGCGGGCGAGCTTCGGGCCGACGAGCCAGGTGAACGCCTCGTCGTTCTCGTTGTTGCCGCTCCAGAGGGCGATGGACGGATGGTTGCGGTGGCGGATCACCGTCGCGAGGATCTCCTCGCGCGTCGCCCGGGCGTAGGCGTCGTCCTGCGGGAAGACGTCGCACCCGGTCATGAAGTCCTGCCACACCATCATGCCGTTCGCGTCGCACCAGTCGAAGAAGGCGTCCGGCTCGTACACGCCGCCCCCCCACACGCGCACCATGTTGCAGTTGAGGTCCTTCCACATGTCGAGCGTGGGGATGAGGTGCTGCAGGTCGCGCCCGTGGAAGGCGTCGAGGGGCACCCAGTTCGAGCCGCGGATGTAGCACGGCTCGTCGTTGACCTTGAACAGGAACTGCCCGGGACGGTCGGGGCCGTGCACGTCGTCCCGCACGAGCTCGATCCTGCGGATGCCGATTCTCCGCGCGTCGCGCGCAAGCACGGTACCGTCCCTGTCGACGATCTCGGCCACGGCGTCGTAGAGGGCGGGTTCGCCGAAGCCGTGCGGCCACCAGAGATCGACGTTGCCGATTCCGAACTGGACGACCGGGTGGTAGGAGAAGAGGGTCGTCTCCTGCGCGGCCCGCACCGCGCCGTTGCGCGACAGCGTGCAGCGCAGGCGGGCGTTGTCCAGAACCGCGAACGGCGCCTCCACGCGCGAGCGGAACATGAACTGCGCCCAGCGGTTCCTGACGTTCAGGTCCTTGACGATCCACGCGCACTCGCGCAGGCGCACGGGGTCTTCGACCTCGAAGCGGACGCTGCGCCAGAGGCCCTGCGCGAGGACGCGCGGGAAGATGTCCCAGCCGCCCATGTGCGCGGCCTTGCGGTAGCGGATCAGGTCTGCCCCGGGTTCGGCCCCGCTCGTCATGTCCCCCACGGTGGCGTACTGCGCGTCGAGGAGAACGGGGCGCAGGAGGACCTGCACCGTGTTCGCGCCGGGGCGCACCTTCTTCGTCACGTCGAACCGCTGCTCGATCAGCATGTTCGCCGACTCGCCGATCTTCTCGCCGTTCAGGAAGACGTCCGCGAGCGTGTCGATGCCGCCGAAGACGAGCGTCGCGCGGCAACCCGCCTTCACGTCCACCGCCGGCGCCTCGAACGTCTTCGTGTAAAGCCACTGGTACGCCTCGTAGGGCCTCAGCTTCAGGACGTTGAGCCCCACCTCCATCGGCGGCAGAAGCCCTGCGTTCACGAGGTCGAGTTCGCAGTTCCCCGGCACGGTCGCCTTCACGGTCTTCGCGCCGAGCGCCGCCGCGAGCGGCAGCGTGCGCACCGCCCCGTCGTTCGGCTGCGGGAAATAGTCGAGCCGCCAGTTTCCGTCCAGACTGACCGTCGTCGCGCCGAACGCTCCCACCAGACACGCCCCCACGAGGGCGAAGACCCTGTACTTCACAGCGGCGAAGGCCCTGTCCTTCACATCCATCGTCCGTCTCCTGTTGTCGTTTTAAGAAAACTACCCGTTAGGGAAACCGTCCGTCAGTATAACGGATTTCGCTTCAGCCTACAAAGCGTTTCTCATCCCCTCCGGGAACATGGATTTCGTCCGCACAGTAATCTTGTCCTCGTGCCTGACGACCCGCGCGCCACGCCACGCGCCGAGGGCGGCGCGAGGAGATCGTGCGCCGGGCCGTTATGTGACGGGATATTTCCCTCGAAAGCAAGCGGGGGAGACAAGGTGTAGACGCAGGAGGTATGGACGCAATAAACTGCGTCCCTCCCGGTCGGGGAACCGGGAGGGACGAGTGGGAGGGCCTTGTCATCAGATGCAGGGGGAGTAGGGCCTATTCGGCATCGACCTTCTCGTACTCCGCGACAATCTCGGCCGCAGGCGCCTTCGTGACGAGCGAAACGACGACCGTGACGACGAGCGCGAGCAGGAAGCCCGGCGCGAGCTCGTAGAGGTTGAAGATCGGATGCACCGCCGCGTACTTCGCCGCGAGGACGAACTTCCACACGAAGCACGTGGCCGCGCCCACGATCATGCCACTCACGGCGCCCGCGAGGTTGACGCGCCTCCAGAAGAGGGCGAGGAGGATGAGCGGGCCGAAGGACGCGCCGAAGCCCGCCCATGCGAAGCTCACCATCTTCATGACGACCTTGAAGAAGTCGGACTCCGTGTTCATCGCGAGCGCCGCCGCCACGATCGCCACCGCCGCCACGGCGAGGCGCGAGACGAGGACGAGCTCCCTGTTCGAGGCCCTCTTCTTCACGCGCCCATAGAGGTCGTTCGTGAAGGACGAGGCCGAGACGAGCAGCTGCGAGTCGGCCGTCGACATGATCGCCGCCATGATCGCCGAGAGGAGAATGCCCGCGAAGACACGCGCGAGGACGCCCGTGTTGAAGATGCCGTTGATCATCACCATGAAGCACTTCTCGGGGTCGTTGCCGACGTCCGCGAGCGTGAGGCCACGCTGCTTCAGGTAGAGGTGGAAGACGAGGCCAAGCACCGTCGCCGCACCGAGGGAGATGAAGACCCACGTCATCGCGATGCGGCGCGAGCCCTTCACCTCGGCGGGGTTGTCGATGGACATGAACCGCACGAGGATGTGCGGCATGCCGAAGTAGCCGAGCCCCCAGGCGAGGCAGCTGGCGAGGCCGATGAAGCCGCACGCCTTGCCCGTCGAGGCGGAGGTGAAGAGGTTCAGGAGGTTGCCGTTGATCACGTTGAGCTGGTCCACCGTCGCGGCGAAGCCGCCCGCGTTGCAGACGACGACGGCCGGCACGAGGACGATCGCGACGAACATGAGAAGCCCCTGCACGAAGTCCGTCCAGCACACCGCCATGTAGCCGCCGAGAAGCGTGTAGCCCACCACCACGAGCGCGCCGATCCAGAGCGAGGTCGTGTAGGCGATCGGGAACATCGTCGAGAAGAGCTTCGCGGCCGAGACGAAGCCGGAAGCCGTGTAGAAGGTGAAGAAGACGAGGATGATGAGCGCCGCGACGACGCGCGAGACGCCCGTCTTGTCGCGGAAGCGATTCGCGATGAAGTCGGGGATCGTGATCGAGTCACCGCAGATCTGCGAATAGCGCCGCAGACGGTGCGCGACGATCTTCCAGTTCAGGTACGTGCCGATCGCGAGGCCGATGCCGATCCACGCCTCGGAGAAACCGCCGAGGAAGATCGCGCCGGGAAGACCCATCAGCAGCCAGCCGCTCATGTCGCTCGCCTGGGCGGAGAGCGCGACGACCCACTTGTTCATCTTGCGCCCGCCGAGGAAGTAGTCCCCCATGCTCTCCTGCCGGTTGGAGAAGAGGAAGCCGATGCCGAGCATCAGGACAAGATAGACGACGAACGAGCCGAGTACGCACCAGTCGATGGACCCGGAAACGAGTTGTGCAAACATGTAATGACCTTCCTTGCCTTGTGTTGTTGAAATGATGTCGGTTGTACGAGTTGAAAAGAACGGGAATCCGCCCGGGCGCGGCACTAGACGATCAGCATGCAGTCGCCGTAGGAGAAGAAGCGGTAGTTGGCGCGGACGGCGAGGGCGTAGGCGCAGAGCATCCGTTCGCGGCCCGCGAGGGCGCTCGTCATCATGAGGAGCGTGGACTGCGGCAGATGGAAGTTCGTGAGCAGGCAGTCGCACACCTTGAACCGATAGGGCGGGTAGATGAAGATGTTGCTCGCGCCGCTGCCGCCCACGACGAGCGGATCGCCGGGGGCCTTCTCGCGCGCGGCCACCGTCTCAAGCGTCCGCACGCTCGTGGAGCCCACGCAGAAGACGCGCCCGCCACGGGCCTTGCAGGCATTGATGGCGTCCGCCGTCTCGGGGGGGACGCTGAACGCCTCGAAGTCCATCTCGTGGTCCTCGATGTTCTCCGCCTTGACGGGACGGAAGGTGCCAGGGCCCACATGGAGGGTGACGGCGACGCGCCGGACGCCCTTCGCGTCGAGCGCGGCGAAGATCTCGGGGGTGAAGTGGAGGCCCGCCGTGGGGGCCGCCACGCTGCCGAGGTGCTTCGCGTAGATGGTCTGGTAGCGCGCGCGGTCGGCCATCTCCTCCTCGCGCGTGCCCTCGCGGTGGACGTAGGGCGGCACGGGCGTGCGGCCGAATGCGTCGAGGAGCGCGTTCAATGGACGCGCCGAGACGAACGCGCACGTCCACATGCCGCCGCCGACCTTCTTCACGAGTTCGACGCGCAGCTCGCGGTTCGGCCCGAACACGGCGACCTGCCCCGCGCGCGCGGGGCGCCCGGAGCCGATCATCACGCGCCAGGAGAGGACCTCGCCCGCGCGGTCGCCGCGCGCCTCCAGGGAGTCCGCATCCGTCGCGGGCGAGACCATCAGGATCTCCACCGCGCCCGGCGAATCGCTCCAGGTGCCGAGGAGGCGCGCGGGGAAGACCTTCGTGTCGTTCACCACGAGGAGGTCGTTCGCCGTGACGTACTCCGGGAAGTCGGCCATCCGGCGGTGCTCCACCACGCCCGTGTCGCGGTGGAGCACCATCATGCGGTCATCGCCGCGCTTCTCCGAGGGATGCTGCGCGATGAGGCGCGTGGGGAGGGGATACCAGAACTGCTTGGTCTTCATCCCTTATTCGCCGTCGCCGGTCGAGAAGGCGGCATTGTCGGCAGAGTAGCCGTCCACGGTCTGGTCCGGGGCCTGCTCGGCGGGAGCCTGGGCAAACTGCTGGTCCGTCGCGATCTGGAAGGCGGGCTCGTTCTCCTCCTCCTCGTCCTGCGGGATCGGCGTCGTGCCGAAGAGGGCGTCCAGCTTCGCCTTCGCCTCGCGGCGCAGCTCCTCCATCTCCGCGTCGGAGATCGGCTCGCAGAGCGGCACGAGCTTGAGGTAGCGGTGGAGCGGGAAGCCGGTGCCGCCGGGGATGAGGTGGCCGAGGATGACGTTCTCCTTGAAGCCGCGCAGTTCGTCCACGCGGCCCATCGTCGCGGCCTCGGTGAGGACGCGCGTCGTGTCCTGGAAGGACGCGGCGGAGATGAAGGAGTCCGTCTCCAGCGCGGCCTTCGTGATGCCGAGAAGCGCGGGCTGGGCCTCCGCCGGACGGCGGCCCTCGGCCATCATCTGCTCGTTCACGCGCAGGAACGTCTGGCGGGTGATCTGCTCGTTCCAGAGGAAGTCCGTGTCGCCCGGATTCGTGATGCGCACCTTGCGGAGCATCTGGCGGACGATGATCTCGATGTGCTTGTCGTTGATCTCCACGCCCTGCAGACGGTAGACCTGCTGCACTTCGTTGACGAGGTACTTTTCGAGTTCCTGCGGACCGGAGACCTCCAGGATCTCCTGCGGGATGATCGGGCCTTCGGTGAGCTGCTGGCCCTTCTTCACGCGGTCGCCCTTGAAGACGACGATCTGCTTGCCCATCTGGATGAGGTGTTCCTCGACCTGGCCGGTGACGTCATCCTTGACGAGCAGCGTGCGCTTGCCGCGCATGTTCTCGCCGAAGTCGACGACGCCCTCGATCTTGGAGATCTCGGCGGCGTCCTTGGGCTGGCGCGCCTCGAAGAGTTCCGCCACGCGCGGCAGACCGCCCGTGATGTCGCGGGTCTTGGCCTCTTCGCGCGGCGTCTTCGCGAGCAGCATGCCGGGGGACGCCTTCATGCCGTCGCGCACCATGACGATGGCGCCCGTCGGAATGTCGTGGCTGTCGAGGAGCGCGTTCGGCGAGCCGTCGGAACCCTTGCCGCGGATCTCGATGCGCGGGTGGAGGTTCGCCTCCTTCGTGTCGAGGACGACGAGCGTCTTCGCGCCCGTCGCGCGGTCGGTCTCGCTCTTGACGGAGATGTCCTCCTCGAAGTCCACGAAGGTGATCGTACCGTGTTCCTCGGAGAGGACCGGCACGGAGTGCGGATCCCAGAAGGCGACCTTCTCGCCCTTCTTGACGGACGCACCGTCTTCGCAAAGGAGGACGGAACCCATCTGCAGCTGGTAGCTGTCGAGGCGGGCGCCGCCCTTCTCCTCGGGCTTCGTCCAGATCTCGAGCGTACCGTTCTTGTTGAGGACGACTTCCTTGCCCTCGTCGTTCCGCACCTTGCGGATATCGACGAACTTGGCGATGCCGTCGTTCTTCAGGACGATCTCCGGCACCTTCGCGGTCATGGAGGCCGTACCGCCGATGTGGAACGTCCGCATCGTCAGCTGCGTGCCCGGCTCGCCGATGGACTGGGCGGCGATGATACCCACCGCCGTGCCGATCTCGACCTGCCGCCCCGTGGAGAGGTCGCGGCCGTAGCACTTCGCGCACATGCCGTGCTCGGCGTCGCAGGTGAGGCCCGAGCGGATCCACACCGTCTCGACGCCCGCCTTGGTGATGCGCTCGCACGCGGCCTCGTCGATCTCGGCGTTGGCCTCGACGATCGTCTCCTGCGTCTTGGGGTCGACGATCTCGTAGAGGGCCGTGCGGCCGAGCACGCGGCTCGCGAGGGTGGCCTTGACCTCGTCGCCTTCGACGATGGCGGAGACCTCGATGCCGTTGACGGTGTTGCAGTCCTCCTGGGAGATGATGACGTCCTGCGACACGTCCACGAGCTTGCGCGTGAGGTAGCCGGCGTCGGCCGTCTTCAGGGCCGTGTCGGCGAGGCCCTTGCGGGCGCCGTGGGACGAGATGAAGTATTCGAGCACCGACAGGCCCTCGCGGAACGAGGCGGTGATCGGGCGTTCGATGATGTTGCCGGACGGGTCGGCCATGAGGCCGCGCATGCCGGCGAGCTGGCGGATCTGGAGCTTCGAGCCACGGGCCTTGGAGTCCACCATCATGAAGATCGGGTTGAGTTCCGTCGGCTTCGGGTTCTCCTTCGAGATGTTCCGGTCGATCGTCTTGTAGAGTTCGTCGCCCACCTTCTCGGTGGCGGCGGACCACACGTCGACGATCTTGTTGTGGCGTTCGCCGGCGGTGATGATGCCCTGCTGGAACTGGCCCTCGATCTTCGCGACCTCGGCGGCGCTCTTGGCGATCACGTCGTCCTTCACGGCCGGGCGGATCATGTCCTTGAGGCCCATGGACGCGCCGGAGACGGTGACGTAGTTGTACCCGAGGTTCTTGAGGTCGTCGATCAGCTTCACGGCGGCGTCGTGGCCCGCGACGCGGTGGCAGTCGAGGATCAGGTTGCCGATCGTGGACTTCGTCACCTTGTCGTTCCAGAAGCCCATCGCCTCGGGGAAGATCGCGTTGAAGATCACGCGGCCCGCCGTGGTGACGATCGTGCTTTTCGTGGGGTCGCCGTGGGGGCGGCCCGGCATGCCGTAGTCGGGGTTGCGGAAGCGGATCGGCGTGTGGTAGCCGACCGCCTTCTCGGCAATGCCGAACTCGACCTCGCCGATGTCGTTGAAGAGCGGCAGGTGCTCGTCCGCGAACGCATACTTGCCGGGGATGTGCCCGGAAAGCTTCTCGGCCTGCCCGGGCGTGGTGAGGAAGTAGAGGCCGAGGCAGACGTCCTGCGTCGGGGTCATCACGGACTTTCCGGACGCCGGGGAGAAGATGGAGGTCGCCGCGAGCATCATGAGGCGGCTCTCCATCTGCGCCTCGATCGAGAGCGGCACGTGGACGGCCATCTGGTCGCCGTCGAAGTCGGCGTTGAAGGGCGTGCAGACCATCGGGTGGAGCCGGATGGCCTTGCCTTCCACGAGCACGGGCTCGAACGCCTGGATCGAGAGGCGGTGGAGCGTGGGGGCGCGGTTCAGGAAGACCGTCTTGTCCTTCGTCACCTCCTCGAGGATGTCCCACACCTGCTCGTCGTGGCGCTCGATCATCTTGCGCGCCGTGCGGACGGTGTGGCAGACGCCGAGCTCCTTCAGGCGGCGGATGATGAACGGCTCGAAGAGCCGGAGCGCCATCTCCTTCGGAAGGCCGCACTGCGGGAACTTCAGCTCCGGGCCGACGACGATCACCGAACGGCCGGAGTAGTCGACGCGCTTGCCGAGCAGGTTCTGGCGGAAGCGGCCCGTCTTGCCCTTGAGGATCTCGGAGAGGGACTTGAGCGGGCGGTTGCCAGGGCCGGTCACGGCGCGGCCGTGGCGGCCGTTGTCGAACACCGCGTCGACGGCCTCCTGGAGCATGCGCTTCTCGTTGCGGATGATGACGTCCGGCGTCTTGAGCGCGAGCAGGTTCTTGAGGCGGTTGTTGCGGTTGATCACGCGGCGGTAGAGGTCGTTCAGGTCGCTCGTCGCGAAGCGGCCGCCGTCCAGCGGCACGAGCGGACGGAGTTCCGGCGGGATGACGGGCAGCACGTCGAGGATCATCCACTCCGGCTTGCCGCCGGAGGCGAGGAAGCCGTCGACCACCTTCATGCGCTTGGCGATCTTCTTGCGGTTCTGCTTGGAGCGCGTGTTCTGCATCTGGTCCTCCAGCTCGGCCATGAGCTTCTGGAGGTCGATGGCGTGCAGGAGCTTGCGCACGGCGGCGGCGCCCATCTCGGCCTTGAACTCGTCGCCGTACTTCGCGCACGCCTCGGCGTATTCCTCCTCGCCGAGGATCTGGCCCGTCTGGAAGGGCGTGCTGCCGGGCTGGACGACGATCCAGTCCTGGTAGTACAGCACGCGCTCAAGCTCGTTCGACGTCTTGTCCAGGATGAGGCCGATGCGGCTCGGGTTGCACTTGAAGAACCAGATGTGGCTCACCGGCACGGCGAGCTCCACGTGGCCCATGCGCTGGCGGCGCACCGAGGCAAGCGTGACCTCCACGCCGCAGCGGTCGCACACCATGCCCTTGTTCTTGATGCGCTTGTACTTGCCGCACGCGCACTCCCAGTCGTGGGTCGGCCCGAAGATCTTCTCGCAGAAGAGGCCGTCCTTCTCGGGGCGGTAGGTGCGGTAGTTGATCGTCTCGGGGTTCTTCACCTCGCCCTTGGACCAGGCGCGGATCGTCTCGGAGGAGGCCAGCGACACCTTCACCGCGTCGTAGTGGATGGACGCATTGTACTGGCCGCCGAAGATTTCGCTCGTGTTGTAGGGATTCATTCCAGTGTTCTCCTGTTCACGGAATTAGAGGGTGATGCCGCCGAACTCGGCGACGGGCGACGGCGTGGCGGCGGCCGCGGGCGCGGCGGGCGACGCGGGGCGGGCGGGCTTGTCGGCATCGCCGCCGAGAAGCTGCATGTCGAGGCAGAGGCCGCGCAGCTCGTGGATGAGCACCGAGAAGGACTCCGGCATGCCCGATTCGAGCACGTTCTGGCCCTTGACGATCGACTCGTAGATGCGGGTGCGGCCCTGCACGTCGTCGGACTTGACGGTGAGCAGCTCCTGCAGCGCGTACGCAACGCCGTACGCCTCCAGCGCCCACACCTCCATCTCGCCCATGCGCTGGCCGCCGAGCTGCGCCTTGCCGCCCAGCGGCTGCTGGGTGACGAGCGAGTAGGGGCCGATCGCGCGGGCGTGGATCTTGTCCGTCACGAGGTGGTGGAGCTTGAGCATGTAGATCACGCCCACCACGACGCGCTGGGCGAAGGGCTCGCCCGTCATGCCGTCGTAGAGCACCGTCTTGCCGTCGGTGTTGATCCAGGCGGCGGAGCCCTCCTCCTTCTCCTGCACCTTGCGCGCCTCGCGCAGGGCCTCGTCGATCTCGTACTCCTGCACGCCGTCGAAGACGGGCGTCGCCGCGTGGAAGCCGCACAGGCGGCACGCGAGGCCGAGGTAGGTCTCGAAGAGCTGGCCGAGGTTCATGCGGGACGGCACGCCCAGCGGGTTCAGCACGATGTCGACCGGCGTGCCGTCCGGCAGGAACGGCATGTCGCAGCTCGGCAGGATGCGCGAGATGCAGCCCTTGTTGCCGTGGCGGCCGGCCATCTTGTCGCCGACGGAGAGGTTCTTCTTGTCGACGAGGTAGACGCGCACGTTCTTGATGACGCCGCCTTCGTTCTCCGGGTCGTCCTCGAATGCGTCACCCCCGGCGGCCGCGTCGGAGATCGCCGCGAACTGCGGCTCGAACTGGGCGATGATCGCCTCGATCTGCTCCCGCTTCGGGCTCTCGGGCATCTGGTAGCGGTCATGCGCCTTGGCGAGCTTGCCGAGCAGGGCCTTCGTGATCTTGCGGTTCGCGGGGATGAGGATCTCGCCCGTCTCGGCGTCCGTCACGTCCAGCGGGATCTTCTCGTTGAGGAGCTGGTTCGAGAGCGCCGTCGTGAGGTCGGTCTCCAGCTTCCGGCGCTGCGCCTCACGCTTCTTCTCGGCCTCGCGCTGCGCCTTGCGCGCGCCCTTCTCCTCCTCGCTGTCGCCGGCGGAGGAGCGCGCCATCTGCTGGGCCGTCGTCACCTTCACCGCCATCACGACGCCCGTCGTGCCCGGCGGCACGGTGAGGGAGGTGTCGCGCACGTCGGCGGCCTTCTCGGCGAAGATGGCGCGCAGCAGGCGCTCCTCGGGGGAGAGCTCCGTCTCGCCCTTCGGCGTGACCTTGCCCACGAGGATGTCGCCCGGATGGACCTCGGCGCCGACGCGCACGATGCCGTCGGGGCCGAGGTTCCGCAGCGCGTCCTCGCCGACGTTCGGGATGTCGCGCGTGATCTCCTCGGGGCCGAGCTTCGTCTCGCGCGCACCGCAGTCGAAGGTGACGATGTGCAGGGACGTGAGCACGTCCTCGCGCACCAGGCGCTCGTTCACGAGGATGGCGTCCTCGAAGTTGTACCCGCGCCACGACATGAACGCGACGAGCAGGTTCTTGCCGAGGGCGAGCTCGCCCTGGTCGGTCGCGGGACCGTCCGCGAGGCAGTCGCCCACCTCCACCTTCTGGCCGTGCTTGACGATCGGCTTCTGGTTGAAGCAGGTGCCCGCGTTGCAGCGGCGGAACTTCTGCAGGTTGTAGCGGCGGATGCCCTTGGCGGGGTTGTCGTCGAACTTCGCCTTGCCGGCGGGGAGCGTGCCGTCGGGCGTCACGATGATGAACTCGGAGCAGACGTAGGCGACCGTGCCGGGCTGGTCGGCGCAGACGATCACGCGGCTGTCCTTGGCGGCCACGCCCTCCAGGCCCGTGCCCACGTAGGGGCGCTCGCTGCGGAGGAGCGGCACGCCCTGGCGCATCATGTTCGCGCCCATGAGCGCGCGGTTCGCGTCGTCGTGCTCGAGGAACGGGATGAGGCCGGCGGCGATCGAGATCACCTGCATCGGCGCCACGTCCATGTACTGGACCTCGGCGGCGGGCTTGTCGCAGAACTCGGTCTTGTAGCGGCAGGTCACCTTCTTCTCGGCGAACGTCCGGTCCGCGTTGAGCGGGGCGTTCGCCTGGGCGATGACGTACTGTTCCTCCACGTCGGCGGGCAGGTACTCGACCGTGTCCGTCACCTTGCCGCCCTGCACGACGCGGTAGGGCGTCTCGATGAAGCCGAAGCGGTTGATCTTCGCGTAGAGGCCGAGCGAGGAGATGAGGCCGATGTTCGGGCCTTCAGGCGTCTCGATCGGGCAGATGCGGCCATAGTGCGAAGGATGCACGTCGCGCACCTCGAAGCCGGCGCGCTCGCGGGAGAGGCCGCCGGGGCCGAGGGCGGAGAGGCGGCGCTTGTGGGCGAGGCCGGAGAGCGGGTTCGTCTGGTCCATGAACTGGCTCAGCTGCGACCGGCTGAAGAAGTCCGTAATCACCGCCGAGAACGTCTTCGAGTTGACGAGGCGCTGCGGCGTGAGCGGGCCCTGGTTCTGCGTGTCGTGGATCGTCATGCGCTCGCGGATCAGGCGCTCCGTGCGGGCGAGGCCCACGCGGCACTGGTTCTCCAGCAGCTCGCCCGTCGTGCGGACGCGGCGGTTGCCGAGGTGGTCGATGTCGTCCACCTGCTCGTGCCCCATGAAGATCTTCAGCAGCAGGCGAATCGCCTCGATCACCTCGATGCCGCTCTCGTGGAGCGTGCGCAGCTCCTCCGGTACGCGGCCCGAAAGGCCGAGCTTCTTGTTGATCTTGTGGCGGCCCACGTAGCCGAGGTCGTAGTGCGCGAGCTCGAAGAAGAGCTTGTGGATCATCTGCTTCGCGTTGATGACGGTGGGCGGATCGCCCGGGCGCATGCGCTTGTAGATGTCCTTGAGGGCGTCCTCCTCGTTGTGGATGCCGATCTTGGCGTCCTCGCGGAGGGTCTTGATGAGCGTGCCGTTGTCCGCGGACACGTCAACCACCTCCACGCGGCCGACGCCGGCGGCGGCGATCTGCTCCATCAGCGCGGGCGTGCAGGGGTCGTAGCGGCGCGCGATGACGGCGTCCTTGGACTCGGTGTCCACGAGGTCCGCCTTCATCACGAGCAGGTGGAGGTCCTTCTCGGTCCACTTCCTGCCCGTCTCCAGCGTCTTGAAGTCGTAGAAGAGCTTGAGGATTTCCTCGTCCGCCCCGTAGCCGAGCGCGCGCAGCAGCGTCGTCGCGAAGAACTTCCGGCGGCGGCGGCGCTGGTCCATGAAGCACCACATCACGTCGTTCGTGTCGAACATGATCTCGATCCACGAACCGCGGTCCGGGATGATGCGCACGCTGAGCAGCGGCTGGCCGTTCGCGTGGACGGTGCGCTCGGTGCTGATGCCCGGCGAGCGGTGCAGCTGCGACACGATCACGCGCTCCGCGCCGTTGATCACGAACGCGCCGTCCTCCGTCATCGCCGGAATCTCGCCGAGGAACACGTCCTCCGTCTTCGTGACCTCGCCGTCCTTGAGGACGAACGTCGCCTGCAGCGGCTTCGCGTAGGTCTCGGCCTCGTAGAGCGCCTGCTGGTAGGTGAATTTCGGCTCGCCGAGCTGGTACTTGACGAAGTCCAGCACGTAGCGCCCGTCATAGCTCGCGACCGGGAAGATCTCGTGGAAAATCGCCTGCAGGCCATGCTCCGCACGCTTCGCGGGCGGCACGTTCTCCTGGAGGAAGTCGTTGTAGGACTTCGTCTGGATCTCGATCAGGTCCGGCGGGTCGTACGTATTCTGCAGCTTGCCGAATACCTTGCGCTCTGCTTTCATTGGCTTACCTTTCAGTTGTGCTTCTGCACGGAAGTGAACAAAACGAACGGATACGGAAATCAACGATTTCGCCGCGAATGAAGTGTGGTAAGCGACCACTTTGTTAACTGTTTCGAAGGCGAGGTGAAGGAACAGTATACCAAATTTTTCAGACGGGGGATAGGGTGAAAATGAGCGCGCGGGTTGGGAGAATTGGTCTATTGCCTACATCGTGAGCATCTTCGCCTTGATTGTACATCCAAGCCTTAAACCTAGATTCGTCAGTTGAATGTCTCACGCAGAGACGCAGAGAGGCCGAGAGCGCAGAGAATGCTCGGAATCTTGCGAATACAATGAACTATGCATCAAATTTACTTGAAGCAAAACATCACCTAAAGGGTGAAACAACAAATTGTTCGGGTCACTGCGATAAAACTACAAATTTGCAATTTTCTCAGCATTCTCTGCCTCTCTGCGCCTCTGCGTGAGAAAAAATTCGCCCCCTACTGCCGTTTTTAGGTTAAACCTAAGAACGGCAGTTTAAATTTTTTTTAGCCGTGTAGAGGTGTAGAAACGGCTAAATACCGTACTCTCCAAGAATTTCAACTGCCGAATTTAGGTTGACTGTTCCGCCAACGACAGCAAGTGCAAAGGAAACGACAAGGGAGAGCACGTTGACTTTAGTCTTCATGGGATTCCCTAATCTCCTTCTGGGCGAAGAGAACACGTTTCTGCTGGTGGTAGTCGTAGATTTTCCGATCATCGTCCGACCACACCGTCGCCTCGCAGTAGGATCCGACGAACGGAATCGCGAGATCGATCCAGCACTGCACGACCCGCTTCTCGTCCTCCGTCGCCACGACCCCGTGGTGGACCGGATCGAAGTACGCCATCAGAAGCGACGTCGCCGATCCTTGTGCATACGGCGGCAACATCGCGCTCCGACCCATGCACGAATACCAGTTGCAGAAGACCGTCTGCTTTCCTTCCTTCGTCAGCGCAACGTATGCGTGCGAGAACGCGCGATGCGCCTCCGGACGGAAGTCCTTCCGCCACGCCCCGGTCAGATTGGGCCGCTTCGCATTCTTCTCCGATCCGTCGTGGCACTTCACGCAGTTTCGGTCGAGGATTGGCTGCACGAGCCGCGGGAAGCTGAATCCTGCCGTCTCCGCCTCCGCACGTACGTCCACCGGACCGTTTACGCCCAGGTAGTTTGCGGCTGACGCGTAGAGACCTTCCTTCTTCAAGCGCGCCAGCAGCGGATGCGCCGGCTGCCCCCGCGCCGGACGCAGCTCCTGGATCTTCATTGCCGCCTGTCCCACACGCGGCGGATACGCCTGCGCCTTGTCTTCGTGGCATCCCACGCAGCTTGCCGCCTCGCCCGGCTGCAGATGCGTCCAGCTGCGCATCGTCTGCACGCAGCACCCCCGTTCATCCAGCAGCTGGAAGTAGACGGGGTTGTTCGCCGGGCATCGGAACGTACAGCTACCGTCCGCCGCCACGTCCACCTCGCCCAGCACGTGCTTCACGTCCCAGGCTCCACCTGCCGTCACCGCCTCACCCGAATGGTCGCCGGCATACGCGAGAAACGGACGATACCGCCCATCCACCGGCGCCGGCATCGCGCACGAGTACGTATAGGTTGGACGGTTCTCGATTGCCACCACACGCAGCGTCTTCACTGTGCCTCGCGGGATTCCCGCGAGTCCTGGCCCTGTATAGACGTCCTGGATGTGGAATGTGCCGAACGGGTCCTTCCGGTTCCGCTCGGGCAGCGCCCGCACGAACGCCTTCGCCCGCGGGCACGCCGGAACCGCCTGAGAGCACTCGATCGTTGCATCCCATGCCAGCAGTTCGCGTTCACCCCGTGCGTTCTGCCAGTAGATTCCAAAGCCCGGACGACTCGAGTTCTTGATTGCGAGCGTGCCCTCCGGCAGGAACCCACAGATCCACTCCTGTTCCGAAAGCGGATAGGGATTCTGCCACTGCGCACCAGCCTGCGTAATGAAGTCAATCGAGTCGGGATACCACTCCGCGACCATCCGTTGGTCTTTCGCGTAGTCGCTCGGCACCGTAAGCCCGCGCTCAAGGATGTCGCTGCCTGCGATGAACACGATGCCCGCATCGTCCTCCGTTCCCTTCCGACGGTCGATCCGCACGAGCTTGCCCTGCTGGTGGACGTGATGTCCCGAGAGAATACCCATGACCTCGTCCGAGCCCGGAATCGGGCGAAAGTGCATCAGCGAGGCGGGGAAAGCGGACGCGTTCCCGTAGTACGCCTGCTGCTGCGTACCATCCGGATTCATCACGAAGAGGGGCTGCTGCAGACGTGCACTGCGGTCGTTGTACTCGTAGCGCGTATAGAGGATGCGCCCGTCGGGAAGTTCCCGCGGATGCGACGTGCAGCCGCCGTCTATCGCGAGGCGGCGGATGTGGGTGCCGTCCGCGCGGCAGACATAGAGGTTGACGTCCTGCGTCTGGTGGCAGGGAATCGTCTGCTCGCAGCGTGAGCTCTGGAAGATGATCTCGCCCTGCGACGTCCAGCACGGCTCGATGTCCGCACAGGGCGCAGGATCGGAGAACGTGAGCTGCTTGAGCTCGCGCGTCTCAAGATCGAAGGTATAGAGATGGTAGTCGTCGCCCTCGAGTTTCGTATAGAAGTCATACGGGAAACCACGGGCGCGAGTGGGGCCGCCAGGTCCAGCATGGGGACACTTCCGGATGTATTCGTTCTCGTTGAAGGAACTGCGCATCGAGAAGACGACCAGTCGGCCGTCAAACGAGACGTCCGGATCGCGGATGCAGCCTTCGGGACGGGAGACCAGCACCTCGTTCGTCACTGTGCCGTCGGGACGCACCGTCAGCAGGCAGAGCTGTCCGCCCTTTCGAAAATTGGCTGGGCGCCCCGTCACCTGTTCATCTGTCACAAGCGCTGTGCCGTGCAGCTCGGCGTCGCCACCCATCGTGTAATGCTTCACATAGACGATGCGCGGACATTCCGCCGCAACCCGGCGCAGTCGTTCAGAACGCCGTTTGTGGCACCTTGCAAGATAGGCCTGCATCTCGGCGGGACGGTTGGTGATCGCCCCCTCCACTCCGAAGTCCTGCATCAACCAGTCCTTCACGAGCCGATAGTCGGGGAAGGCACATGTCGGCGCATTCGCACGCGGGAAGTCCTCCGGCTCCGCGTCGAAGAGCTCGATTGCCGCCGGAGCGCAATCGTTCCCCGTTCCCGCATCGCCATTGCAGGGAATGCCCCAGCGCGTCTTCGTGTGCGGGAGAACCCAGTCGAAGTATTGCCCGAAAGCCCGCACGGCATCTGTTCCGCCCTTTGTCGCCTCGACGAGCCAGTAGCGTGATGTCGTGGCGGGCCAGCGAAACGAACTCTCGCCTGCAAAGGCGGGCGGCAGCCGGTCGTCACGCGCGAGTTCGCGCCGTGCCCCCGTGCCGTCGGCGTTCTCGACCGCAGAGACGCGCGCCGCGCCCGGCGTGCGGCAGTAGTGACGCGATGCGTCCGCACGGAATCGAAGTCCTGTCGCCTGCACGGGTTTCCCCGCATCCAGCACCCACGCGGTGCGGACTCCCTTCTCCGCTGTCACAACCCTAATGCAGGAACAGCAGACGTTCTGTCCACGAAGCCCCACCGCGAGCATCGTTCCACAAAGACTGACCAAGAGCACTTTCATCGTCACCTCACTTTCGCACAATTTCGTAGTCGATCTGGAACATCCCCAAACTGCGTACACACAGGGCACCCGAACCGTCCAGCGTGATGCCGCGCGTGGAACCAATCTCCATCGACCCATCCCCGTCAGGATGGGCGAGTGCGGCGCCATTGCGCAGAATGATGGCGTCCGCCTTAACCGAGAGCCCCATGGTCGCCACAGCCAGCATCTTGAGGTTGCTCTTCATTGTTCACCATCATCACTTCAAAATCGGTTCGAGACAGACCAGCGCTGGTTCCAGCGGCGCCAGGTTCACACGTAGCACAGATGGTCCTTCCAGGATCGGCGTTCCAGACGTGGAAGCCAATACGTTCGTCGCCTTTGAATAGCCGTCTTCCAGGGACATGCGGACGCTCTGTGCCGTCTCGCCGCCGTTGACCACCAGCACGTAGGTCTTCCCTTCCTTGACCCAGGCGCGCGTGGAGATCGGTTTCTCCGCCGTCGACTCGACCGGCTCGGCCGTTTCAACCGCACGAACAAGAGTGCGTCCCGCCCCTTCAACGGAGAGCAGCACGGGAATCTGCGCCTGGATTTCCGCGCCCACGCGGCAGCACTCCGCCCAGCGCGTCTCGGCGCGCTCGCCGTTCGGCTGCTTGAACAGGTCGAAATACGAGTAGAGGACGAGTCCGTTCGCACCGTTCGCGATGCACTGCCAGCACATGCTGCGCAATTCGGCTTCGGTGGGCGCACGGTATTTCGCCTTCTCCTCCGGCGTCTTCTTGTATGCCGCCCAGTTGAAGGCCTGCGGCACCTGCCAAAGCGGCTTGCAGCCAAGCGTCCCCTTCTGCGTGGACCGCGTCCAGACGGACGCCGTCAGCGCCGGCTTGGCAGAAATCGGATAGGGATCCGTCCCGATGACGTCGAACGTCGGCAGATAGGTACGGATCTGGCTGTACTGATAGAGCACCACCCAGCCTGGATGACCGGGATCCAGCCGTTCCATCAAGTCGCGCCGCGCCGTCAGACGCGGCAGCATCGAAAGCGGCATCTCGTCGTTCAGGTACCACGCCAGCAGCGCGGGATGGTCCTTGAACTTCGCCACACAGTCCGTGATGAAGCGGACTTCATCGGCCTCGGTCTTGATGCCGCGCGGCGCCCAGCGCGTCCCGGAATAGATGTCCTTCACGCTGTAGATGACCTTCAGTCCCTTGGCCTGGCAGTAGTCCATCAGATCGCGGCTCTTCGGCGCGTTGTACGGCATCAGGCAGTTGAACGGCCCCTGGGCATAGTGGTCGACCTTGTTCGTGTCGACGACCGACCAGTACATGCCGAGCGGAAAGAACGGCTGGCCGTGGAGAATCGTGCGCCCGTGCGCGTCGATCCACGACGCCCGCGCGGGAAGCTTCTCGACGCGGGTGAACGCGAGGTCCGCCGCCCCTTCCACCGTACCGTCCTTCGCGACAAGTTCGGCGACAATGTTCTGCCGTCCCATCTTCAGGGACGCGACGGACACGGTCCATTCCGGCCTCTCGGCATCCGCCGCCACGGTACGCCGGGCGCCGGATGCGTCCTTATAGGTCAAGCGGAGGGACACGCCCTTCGCGCGGATCGCCGGCGACAGATTCACGGCCGCGCGGAACGTCACCTCGGCGTCGGCGGCGAGATTGCGATAGGCCGTTGAATAAAGTCCCTCCATCGGCTGCGGAATGTACTCCCGCACGGAGACGTCGTCGAACCAGGCCTTGCCGAGCATGCCCTTCCGAACATAGGGATGCACGCGGAACTTCGCCGCGGCGGCGGGGATCTCCTGCGTCACGCCTTTGACACAGGTCCAGTCCTTCGTGCCCTTGACGCCCTCGGCATAGGCGCCACCGAGCCACTTGCCCTTCGCGTCGACCCACTCGATGCAGATGGAGGCGCCGCTTCCGTCGCCCGTGAGGTGCTCGGTCTTCACCCAGACCTCATACTCGTAGCAGCAGCCCGCCTTCAGGTCGACAGGCTGCCCCGGAAACGAATAGAATTTGGGATCGTCGTTCTCGAAGCAGAGCGCCCGCGTGCCGCTACGCCCCACACCATCGCGGTAGGCGTAATGCGCCTTCACCTCATTCCAGGCGACGGTCTTTCCGTCTTTGACCTCGTTGAAACCGCCATTGACGACAAGTTCCTTCTGGGCGCCCGGAGACGACAACAACAACCCGCCGAAGGCGAACGATAAACAACAATAATCGAATAGTTTATTTCTCACATCGTGAATTATAGCAAACTGTCCCGAATGGGGCAAACCTCTTTCGGACAACTACAATGGGCCGTTAGGTTTTAGGATGGCCTGGGGCTGTACAGGGGGCGTCGCGCCGCCTCCGGCTCCTACCGGGTGGGCTCCATCTTGACGGTCAGCGTCGCGAACTCCCTCAGGAAGTCGGCCGACAGGCCGGGAATCGACTGCAGGCGGTTGAGCGCGCTCCGCGCCGTGCGGTCCACCTCGCCGTCCCCGCTCCCGGAGGTAATGCGGAACCCCTGCACGCGCCCGCCTGGACCCAGCTTCAATTCAATCTGCAGCGCCTGGAGTCCCGGATGCCACTTGAAGCTCTCCTTGTCCCACTCGCGGCGGATGGCCTGCGCGATGAGGCTCACGCACCGCGTCGCCTCGTCGTTCGCGATCTGGTTGCGGGCCCCGACGCGGTAGCCCTGGTTCATCAGGCGCCGGAACTCCTCCGGCGACAGGGGCTTGTCCGCCGCCGTCCCCTTGCCGTACGTGCGGACATTTGGCGGCGGCTCGATCTTCCGCGCCTTCTCGCGCAGGTCCGCCACCGGCGCGGGCGCCGCCTTGACGAGCTTCGCCTTCTTCCGCAGATCGGGCGGCTTGGGCTTCTCCTTCTTCTTCGGCTTCGGCTTTTCGACGACCTTCTCGACCGCCTCGACGGGCTTCGTCTCCTCGATCTTCGGCGGCTCGGGTTCCGGCTGCGGGGGCTTGGGCTCCGCCTTCGCCTCCGGCGGCGGCGGGTTGGGATCGGGATCCGGGTCGTCCGTCTGCTCCGCCCACGGCGGCACGATCGTGAGGTCCATCGGGATGACCACGTCGGGCGGACGGATCGCCAGCTTCGCGATGACCCAGAAGAGCGCGAAGACGGCGAGGTGCAGGGCGAGCGCGAGGCCGAAGGCCCGCAACGAGACGGGGCCCCGCCCCTCCGCACGCCGCTCCCCCGTCTGTTCGTGTGCGTACACGCTACTTTTCCTTCGTCACGAGCGCCATCTTGCGCACGTGGCAGCCGTAGACGACCTTCACGACGTCCATCACCGCACCGTATTCGAGGCGTTCGTCGCCGCGCACGAGCACGGGCACGTCGGGATCGGCCGCCACCTTGGCGTCCAGGTCGGCCTTGAGGGCGTCGAGCGTGATGGGCGTGTTGTTCAGGTAGACCTGGTTGTTGACGTCCACGGTGATCACGTTCGCCTTTGCGTCCTTGCTCGGCAGCGTATCCGTCTTCGCGCGCGGCAGCAGCACCGTGATGCCCTGTTCCAGCGCGGGGATCGTGAGCATGAAGGTGACGAGCAACAGGAAGGTGAGGTCGATGAGCGAGTTCATGTCGATCGACGCCCGCGCGCCGCCGACCCGCCCGCGTCTGCTCCGGCGGGCCATCAGGCGCCTCTCCCCGGGTCCTGGAACTCCAGCGCGATGCGGCCCATGAGGTCGTCCGCGAAGCCCTCCATGTCGGCGAGCAGGTCGCGCAGCATGGCGGAGAGCCAGTTGTGGAGCATCACGCCCGGAATCGCGATGAGGAGGCCGACGACCGTCGTGACGAGGGCGGAGGCGATGGCGGGCGCCATCGTCGCGATGGTCGCACTGCCGGCCGCCCCCATGTCCGCAAACGCATCGAGCACGCCCCACACCGTTCCCAGGAGGCCGAGCATCGGGGCGATCGCGACGACCGTCGCAATCATGCCCATGCCCTTCTCCACGCGCAGCGCCTCCTCGTCCAGCACGTGCTCGCAGAGCGTCTTCACCAGTCCCATCTCGTGCGCGGTGAGCGCGGCCGCCACGCCCGGCTGGCGTCCGACGAGCAGGGAGCGGACATCCGGCGCGAGCAGCTTCAGGAGGCGGTCGCACGTACTCCAGTAGATGTTCTCCAGCACCGTGTGCCCGTTGTCCTTGCGCTGCAGGTAGTGCCCCAGCACGTCCTGCCCGCCCATCACGTCGCGCGCCACGCGGCGCGCGGCACGGGTCTGGTCGGACAGTTCGCGCCACTTTCCGAAGATGAACGTGAACATCACGACGCTCGCGGCAAGCTGCACGAGCACGATGCCCTTGCCCATCGCGCTCGACATCATGAAGCCGTTCAGCAGGGAATCCGCGAAAAACTCAACCATGGCCATACTCTCCGTTCTTGACCGCCGACGTCACCTGCCCCTCGGGGGGAAGGTCGCCGCGCGAGGCGCCGCACGCGGCCAGCACCTTGTCCGTCGTCTGAAAATGCACCTTGCAGTGGTTCATGAGCCACACCGGCCCCTTCTCCCGCACCATCCGCTCCGCGAGCGCGCGCACGCGCGGGTCGCTCGACCCCAGCGGCACGACGCCGAGGGCGGATGCCGCGCCCGGCTCCACTTCGCCCGCCATGTCGCACAGCGCCCGCAGGAAGCACTCGCGCGCGAGCACCGACGCCGCCGCCACCGCGATCGAATAGCTCTCGGCCTTGTGCCGCTGCTCCACGGCGACGCCCTTGCCGCGCGTCTTGAGCGCGCGCCGGATCACCGTCTCCGTCGGCGCGAACTGGTCCACCACGATGCGCGGGCAGGCCGGCTGCTTTTCGAGCAGCTCCTCGATGCACGTGCCGTGCGCCCAGGCGAGGAGGCGGTTGATGTTCCGGATCTTCGCGTAGAGGCGGTTGTAGGCCGCCGGGCCGATCTTCACGACGGCGAAGCGGCCCGGTCCCAGCAGGGAGCGGACCATCTGCCCCATCCGCATGAGCACGACGTTGTTCGTGATGAGCTTGCAGTCCCGCACGCCCCCCTCGTCCACGTGCTTCACGTCGTGCGCGTCGAAATACTCCACCTTCAGCGTGCGCAGCCTCTCCGCCAGCGCCTCGTCCACGTAGCAGCACGCCACGACGAGCGGGCCGAAGTAGTCGCCCTTGCCCGACTCGTCACTCCCCCCATGCGGCAGGGGCGCCCCCTCGGCCGCCGCGGTGCCCGCCACGGACGCCGCGCTCCCCGCACCGCCCGGCGAAAGCGGCACGACGCCGTTCGGCTCCAGGAAGAACTCCACGAAGTCCTGCGCCTGCCCGCCCTGCACGCAGAGCTTCCGCCGTCCGTGCTTCTCCTTCTGGTAGAGCGCGCAGTTGAAACCGTCCCCCTCCGCGGCGGCGAGCGAATAGGGCACCTGCTTCGGACGGTAGTTCCCGGAGGCCAGCAGGGCGAGAAAAGCCTCCTGCTGCCTTTCGTCGAGTTCAAAGGTGAAACATGTCTTCCGTTCGGGCATAGGCGTGCATTATACCAAAACTGGGACGTGACGCCTATGGACGCCAGATTTTCCCGCTGCGCTACGACGACCCGGCTGCGAAGCGTGCGCAGGCCGCGTGGCCTACGCCTTGATCGGGCTGTACTTCGGCACGAGGGCCTTCATCAGGCACCACGCGACGAGGTAGGCCACCGCGCAGCAGCAGAAGACGATCATGTACCCGGCGGGCTTGCCCGCGAAGCCGGCGAACGTGAACGCGCTCCCCTGCGCCTCCGCGTAGGTGAAGAGCGAACCGGCGCACTTGTTGATGACGAAGGAGCCGATGCCGCCCGCCATCGCGCCCATGCCCGTCACGGAGGCGATCGTCGACTTCGGGAACATGTCGCCCACCGTCGAGAAGATGTTCGCGCTCCACGCCTGGTGGCCCGCCGCCGCGAGGCCGATGAGGACCGCCGGGAACCACACGCTCACGCCCGCGAGCGGCTGCGTGACGAGCGCGGCGAGCGGGAAGAACGCGAAGATGAGCATCGCGCGCATCCGGCACATGTAGGGGTTGCCGCCCATCATTCCCTTGTTGATGAAGAACGTGGGGAGCTTGCAGCCGTAGATCGAGACGACCGTCACGATCAGGTAGAGCGTGAAGATGAGCGCCTGGCCCATGCCCGTCGTCGGACCGTGGCCCTGCTCCTTGAAGTAGGCGGGAGCCCAGAAGAGGTAGAACCACCACACGCCGTCCGTGAAGAACTTGCCCACGATGAAGCTCCAGGTCTGGCGGTAGGCGAAGCATTTCAGGAACGGGATCGGCTGTTCTTCGGCGTGCGCCGCCTCGGGCTTCGCCGCCGCGTCGGCCTGTTCGTCCTGCGAGATGTACGCAAGCTCCGCCGCGTCCACGTGCTTCGACTGCTGCGGCTTCGTGTAGAGCCACTGCCAGAAGAACATCCAGACGAACCCGGCGCCGCCGATGATGATGAACGCCATCTCCCAGCCGCACCACTTCGCGAGCGGGGGGATCGTGAGCGGCGCGGCGAGCGCGCCCACCGAAGCGCCCGAATTGAAGATCGACGTCGCGAACGCGCGGTCCTTCTTCGGGAAGTACTCGGCCGTCACCTTGATGGCGGCGGGGAAGTTGCCGGCCTCGCCGAGCGCGAGGACGGCGCGGCAGGCGAGGAAGAGCCACACGGAGACGCCCGCGATCGCCGCCGCCGCCGCGCTGCCGGCCTCGACGGCGCGGAGGGCCGCGACGGACCCGATGCCGTCCGTGAACCAGCACGTCGCGATGCCGCACGCCGCGTGGAGGCACGCGCCGAGCGACCAGACGAAGATGGCCCACTGGTAGCCCTTCTTCGTGCCCATCCAGTCCACGAACTTGCCGGCGAAGAGGCAGGCCGTCGCGTAGATGAGGGAGAACCAGGCCGTGATCGTGCCGTAGTCGGCGTCCGTCCAGTGGAATTCGGGCTTGATGAAGTCGGGGAACGTCAGGGACAGCACCTGCCGGTCGAGGTAGTTCACCGTCGTCGCCACGAACAGCAGCGTACACATCACCCAGCGGAATCGCGTCATCTTCGTCTCGCTCATTTGTCCGTTCCCTTCTTCGCGGCGGTTTTCGCCGTCTTCGTCCTTGCGGTTGCGTTCTTGCCCAGAAAATCCTGCACGCGCTCCATCGTCTCGGCGCTGAGGATGTGTTCCATCAGGCAGGCGTCCTTCTCGGCGGTCTCGTCGCACACCCCGAGCTTCAGCAGGAACGCCTTCAGCACCCTGTGGCGGCCCAGCACGTGCGCGGCGACGCGCGCGCCCTTCTCCGTCAGCTCGATGTTGCCGTAGGGCTCCTGCGTCGCGAGGCCGAGCTTCTTCAGCTCGCCGATCGCCTTCACCACGCTCGGCATCTTGACGTGGAGCGCGAGCGCCACGTCCCGCACGCGCGCGGCGCCCTTGGCGTGGATGAGGACGTGGATCTCCTCCAGGTAGTCTTCAAGCGACTTCGTCATGTCGTCACCGGGACCTCGCGGGTCGGATTGCGCTTCGCGAACTCCTTCGCGAAGGCGCGGTAGGCCTCGGCGCCACGGCAGGAGGGGTCGTAGAACACGACCGGCTGGCCGTAGCTCGGGGCCTCGCTCGTGCGGACGTTGCGCGGGATCATCGTCTCGAAGACCTTGTCCCCGAAATGCTCGCGCACCTCCGCGATGACATCCTGGGAAAGGCGCGTGTTCGCGCTCACCATCGTCATGAGGATGCCGTTGAGCCCCAGGGCGGGGTTCGCGCCGTTCGCCTTCAGGCGCGCGATGAGGTCCTGCATCACGCCCAGGCCCTCCAGCGCGTAGTACTCGGCCTGCATCGGCACGAGGATGCCGTCCGCCGCCGCGAGCGTGGCCGTCATGAGGATCCCGAGCGAGGGCGGGCAGTCGAGGAGGATGTAGTCGAAGACGTTCGCGTCGCGGATCGCCTGCAGCACGTTCCGCACCACCTGCAGGCGGTCGGTCCGCTGGGCGAGGTCGATCTCGCAGCCGGAGAGGTTGACCTCGGAGGGGATGACGTTGAGGTTTTCGTACGGCGTGGGCTGGATCATGTCCGCAATCTGCCGCTGCCCGATCAGGCAGGGGTAGAGGGAAATCCCCTCCTGCGGCTGGAGACCGAGCCCCGTCGTCGCGTTCGCCTGCGGATCGAGGTCGATCACGAGCACCGTGCGGTGCTGCTTCGAGAGCGCCGCCGCCAGGTTCACCACCGTCGTGGTCTTGCCCACGCCGCCCTTCTGGTTGGCGACCGCCACCACCTGCGTCTTGATCTTCGTCTCCATATCCTACGCATGCCTCACAAGTTTGAAGAACCGGTCCTGATAGCGGTCGAAGACGCCCTTCCGGCGCAGAAACGCCCCCAGCTCCGTCACGAGCCGGGGATTCGCCTGGGCCTTCGCGAAGGCCGCCTCCACTTCGCCCTGCAGCTCGGGCGCGAGCAAATCCAGCGACGCCCGCCGCTCGGCCGCCTCGAACTCGCGCACGTTGACGGGCGCGGAGGCGTTGACGTGCAGCCAGAAGAAGTGGACGAGCGACACGTCCCACGGTGCATCGACGCCCTGGATCACCGCCGCGAACGCATCGTTTGAGCCCGCCACGTCCGCCAGGACGCGCGCCGTCACCGCCTCCAGCGAATCCGTCACGACCTGTTCGGAGAAGGCCTCCTGCGAGAGGCGGTAGCCGTACTGGAGGATCCGGATCGAGTCGCGGTGCTGCTTCAGGAAGTCGAGATACTGCCGCGCCTGCTCGCCGAAGCCCTCCAGGCTGTCCTCGGCATACGCCTCCGGCGTGATGATTGCCGGCTTGTGCGCCTCCAGCCGTCCCTCCCGCACGCGGACCTTGCCGGGATCGTCCGGGAGTTCCGCAAGGTGGCGGTAGTTGATGCGCGTCTCGCCGAAGGTTTCGAGGGTGCGCGACGGCGCGCGCACCACCTTGGTGTGGTGTACGGCATACCAGAAGTCAAACTGCCTTGTCCCTTGTTGCATTTTCCGCTCATGATAGCAGATATCGGGGAGGGAAACAAGGTCGAATTCGGCGTCCCGCAATTGACGCCCGGCTGCGTCCGGGCGTATACTATGGAACTTGCAATCGATTCCCCAAGCCGGAGCGACACACCCAACATGGACCTTCGTGAACTTTTCGATCAAATGCCCCTCCGCGACTGGCTGGCCGCCGCGCGCGAGCGGGAACTGGACTACTGGGCCGAGACGAACCGGTTCTGCGGACGCTGCGGCACGCCGCTCGCGCGCCATCCCGACCCCGCCGAACGCGCGATGTGCTGCCCGAAGTGCGGCCTGCGCGCCTACCCGCAGATGACGCCGGCGGTGATCGTACTCGTCAAAAAGGGCGACACGATCCTCCTCCAGCGCAACACGCACTACAAGCTGCCACACTGGAGCCTCGTCGCCGGGTTCCTCGATCCGGCCGAAAACCTCGAAGAGGCCGTCCGGCGCGAAATCCGCGAGGAATCCTCACTCGAAGTCGGCCACATCCGCTACTTCGGCTCGCAGATCTGGCCCTTCCCTTCGAATGTCATGATCGGCTTCGTCGCGGACTGGGTTTCCGGCGAGCCGACCCCCGACGGCGAGGAGATCGTGGCGAGCGGCTGGTTCGGCCGCGACAATCTGCCCCTCCTCCCCAAGAGGATCTCCCTCGCCCGCCGCCTCGTCGACGCCTGGCTCGACGGCCGCATCTAGCGCGCGTCAGTCCGCAAGGGGCTTCCCGCGGAAGAAGAAGGCCGGCGTCGGCGTGCCGGGCGCGCGCGGCGTCGCGGAGAACGCGGCGACCTTGCCGTCCTTCACCGCGAGCCGCACCTCGAAGCCGCCGGGCGCCGGCAGGCGGAAGGAATAGTCGCGCCAGTCCGCCGGCACGCCC
>OIYX01000100.1_pt1 | contig 28706 bp, 19 predicted proteins | sample 1588431 | NCBI WGS metagenome assembly OIYX01 (sample SAMN03283241) | human gut metagenome | biome: human-associated habitat; material: feces | host: Homo sapiens | place: Peru | collected 2012
CGTTCCCGCCGAGCCGTATTCCGCAGCCGACCTGAACTACAACAACGATGACTGCCGCGCCAACCGCGAAATGAACGATCCCACGGCGCGCCCTGATAGAGCAGGCAGTCGTCGCCGATCTCGGCCGTCGCGCCGATCACGATGCCCGTGCCGTGGTCAATGACGAGTCTGCGCCCGATTTTTGCCGCCGGGTGGATCTCAACGCCCGTGCGGCGCTTCGCTCTTTGCGACACCCATCGTGCCAGAAACTGAAATTTGTGCTCATAGAGCCAATGGGCGATGCGGTAATAGATCTGTGCGTGCAGGCCGTTATATAATAAGAAAATTTCCAGCTTGCTCCTTGCCGCCGGGTCGTTGCGTTGGTACGCCGTCAGCGTTTCGTTCAAGCGTGTCATATTGCATTCCTCCAAATAAAAAGACCTACCTCCGGTTTTGTCCAGAGGCGGGTCTTTTGAAAAACTCGCGGTTCCACTCTGATTTCTCGCTTTGACGGAAGCCAAAGCTTCCGCGGTCTTTTCGCGACCAACGGGGTCTCCCCTCGCTCACGAACGCACTTCGCCGCCCTGACGCCGCTTCCGCTTTCAGCCATGGCGGAGGCTCTCTGGCACGTCTGCCGGTCAGCTACTCTTTTCGATCAACGCGATATGAAATTTCGGATATATCAGACTATGCGCAGTCGGCTCAGACGTTGAACAGGAAGTTGACGATGTCGCCGTCCTTCATGACGTATTCCTTGCCCTCGCTGCGCACCAGACCCTTGGCCTTTGCGTTTGCCAGCGTGCCGCAGGCCTTCAGATCCTCAAAGGCAATGACCTCGGCGCGGATGAAGCCGCGCTCGAAATCCGTGTGGATCTTTCCGGCCGCCTGCGGTGCCTTTGTGCCCCTTTTGATCGTCCATGCGCGGCACTCGTCGCTTCCGGCCGTCAGGAAGGAGATCAGGCCGAGCAGCTCATAGCTGGCTTGAATCAGCCGGTCGAGACCGGAGCGCTTGAGCCCCAGCTCCTCCATGAACATGGCCTTTTCCTCCGGGTCGTCCAGCTCGGCAATGTCGGCCTCGAGCTTCGCGCAGATCGGAATGACCTCCGAGCCTTCTGCATCGGCCAGCGCCCTGACCTTTTGAAAATACGGATTCTCCTCGGGGTTTTCGACCCAATCCTCGGAGAGGTTCGCGGCGTAGATCGTTTTTTTCAGCGTCAGCAGGTCGCTCGTGGCGATCAGGGCGCGGTCGTCGTCGCTGCACGCGAAGGTGCGCGCGAGCTTGCCCTCGTTGAGGTGCTTTTCAAGCTCGGTAAAGACCTCGATCTCGCGCAGGAAGCGCTTGTCGCCGCCCTTGGCGGCCTTTTGCGCCTTGTCCAGCCGTCGCTCGACCATCTCGACGTCGGCAAAGATCAGCTCCAGATTGATGATGTCGATGTCGCGCAGCGGGTCGGTGCTGCCCTCGACGTGGGTGACATTCGGGTCGTCGAAGCAGCGCACCACATGGACGATCGCGTCCGTCGTGCGGATATTCGACAGGAATTTATTGCCGAGCCCCTCGCCCTTCGACGCGCCCTTGACCAGACCGGCAATGTCGACGAACTCGATCACGGCCGGGGTGAATTTTTTCGGCTGATACCGGTCGCGCAGCCACTCCAGACGGCTGTCCGGGACGGTAACCATGCCGACGTTCGGGTCGATCGTGCAAAAGGCATAGTTATCCGCGGGAATACCCGCGTTGGTGATGGCGTTGAACAGGGTGGACTTGCCGACATTCGGCAGGCCGACGATACCTAATTTCATGTTTTTTCTCCTTCTTTCAGAGAGTTGCGCTAATTTGGCTGTTATTATAGCACATTCGGCACGGATTCTCAACCACAACTTGCCGAATTATGCAAAAAGCGTCCCGTCAGACGCGCCGAACCGCCGTCGCGCAGACAAGCTGCTCCTTGAGACGCTTCAGCTCCGCCATATGCGGCATGGCCATATGACGCTGCTGATGCTCCGGCGTCCGCCATTCCTCCACAAGCAGGACGGCGTCGGGCTTCGCGGCATCGAGATAGTAATCATAGGAGACGCAGCCGTCCTCGCGGCGGATCGTCTCTGCCAGCGGCGCGGCCGCCCGCAGGAATGCGTCGCGCGCGCCGGGCTTCGTCTGATAGCGCACCAAAAGCAGCATGATTTTTTCCTCCGAACGGTTTTTCCTATATTTTAATCACTCAGCGCGCAAAAATCAACCGTTTGACACGCCGCAGAGCATGAATTATTCACAAATTCGCACTATCTGTCTTGACTTGGAACGGCTGTAGGCAGCAAGGTGCCGTTCGTTATGCGCGACCGACCGTCCGCACGCTCGGCCGCCCCTTCGGCAAGTGCGGCCGGCGCTGTTCCTTCAGCGTACAGCAGCAGGGAAATGCGCCGGCTCAACACATAGTTTCAGCGCGGATCGCAGCCCTATGCAGCGCACCCAGATGAAGCCTACTGTTTCATCCGGGCGCGTTGTTTTTTTAATAAAAATGAATGATTATTCCATAGTTTATATTGACAAATGCTGTTTCATTCTCTAAAATAAAAGAAGGAATGGAGATTTTATCCATTTTGAAGAGAGAAACAACATGATTAAAAATGAGAGAAGGAGAACCCGCAATGAAAAAGCTGCAAAATCGCGCGCTTGCCTGCCTGTTGGCGCTGTGCATGCTTCTGTCCGCGCTTCCCGTCGAGATTTTCGCGCAGGACACGGAGGGCTCGACCCTGCCGTTTTCCGACCTTAGCGACTCGGCATGGTACACCGAGGCTGTGTGTTATGTCTATGAAAGCCACCTGATGGACGGCGTCGCGCCCGGTCGCTTTGCGCCGGACGAGCTGCTTGACCGCGCCATGCTGGTCACGATCCTCTATCGCGCGGACGGCTGTCCGGCCGTGGAGGACGCAGCGTCCTTTGAAGACGTCGAGGCCGGAAGCTGGTATGCCGACGCAGTCGCGTGGGGCAAGCAGCACGGCATCGTTGAGGGCATCGACGCGCTGCACTTTGCGCCGCTGACGCCCATCACCCGCGAGCAGCTCGTCACCGTTCTGTTCCGCTATGCGCAGTACGCGCAGCGCGACGACAGCTATTTCGGCGCGCTGTCGCAATTTGCCGACGCCGACTGCGTCAGCTCTTGGGCCGACCGCGCCGCGCAATGGGCCGTCGGCGCAAAGCTGCTGCTGGGTAAGACCGCGCAGCTCCTCGACCCGCAGGGCAGCGCGACGCGCGCAGAGGCCGCCTGTATGCTTATGCGTTTTGCGGAAAATGTCGCTGATATTTCCGACCGCGACGGCGACGGCGTGCCCGCCTATCTTGAGGCCTTCTTCGGCTCGTCCGACGAGCTTGCCGACACCGACGGCGACGGCATCTCCGACTATATTGAAATCTACCGCATCGGCTCCGATCCGACCGTTGCCGACAGCAGCGAGGACGCCGACGACGACGGTCTGACCAACCTCGAGGAGGTTCAGAGCTACGGCACAAATCCGGCCAAGCCCGATTCCGATCTGGACGGTCTGACCGATTACGAAGAGCTGTTCGTTTACTTCACCGACCCTAACAACGCCGACACCGACGGCGACGGCATCTCCGACGGCGACGAGGTCGCCCTCGGCACCGACCTGAATTCCCCGACCGATCTGACGCTGCTTCGGCAGGAGCTTTCCTCCGACCGCTTTGCCGAGGAGCTTGCGGAGGATAACGAGGCCGTTCCGTCCGTCAGCGGCGTCTCCGCCGCCGCGCTTGACCGCTCCGTGCAGGTCTGCGAGGCGACGGACGAGGCCATCCTCCGTCAGGACGCCGTCATCGGCAAGGGCGTTGCTCTCGAGCTGGACGGCGCAGCGGAGCTGACGCTGCACTTCACACTCGACGCCGCCGCAGAAGCTCCGGCCGTGCTTGAGCTGACCGAGGACGGCTGGCGTGCCTTGGACACCGACGTCGCCGGCACGGAGGTCTCCGCTTCGACCGACCACGGCGGTAAATTCTGCGTGGTCGACCTGTCGGCGCTGCTGCGCACGCTGGGCGTCGACGTCGACCGGCTCTATCGCACCGCAACCGGAACTGCAGCCGGGACGTTTGCCATTCAGAGCAGCGGCGCGCTGCTCGACGACCTGCGCCCCGTTGACGGCAGTCTTTCCAAGGGGCTGGAGCCGACGCAGACCGACGTCACCGACCTCGTCTGCGCCTATCTGAGCGCGCGCGGCGTCACCGACGAGCAGACGCAGTCCTTCCTGAGCAAAACCGGCTGCATCACGGTCGACACCTACGCAGTGAAAGCCGCCGCGACGGCCGATTCGGACTACGACGGCATCAGCGATGCAAGAGACGCCAGCCCCAAAAGCAACGTCTTCAGCGGAAAGCTGCTCGACGGCGAACTCTCCTCGCCCGTGAAATACACCTTTGACTACCGCACCTTCTTCGGCAGCAACAAAACCTTTAACAAAAATCTCTCCATCACCTCCCTGCTGTTCAGCACCTTTATCTACAGCGGCGGCGGCTTTGACTTCGGCAAGAGCACGACCTATGACGGCGGCACCGTCTCCTCTACCAAGAGCATCCAAACCATGCTGGCATTCCACGGGATGCAGCGCACGGTGGATTATAAGCTGACCGGCTCTGACTTTGGGGACGACGATCTTTCCGAGGCGGGCATCGGCTTCCGCACCGTGACCTACAACGGCCAGACCAAAAAGATCGTCGCCGTGATCGTCCGCGGCACGAACGGCACGATCGAGGAATGGAGCAGCAACTTTGACATCGGCGACACCGGCAGATTCAGCAGCTTCCCCGACTGGACAAACAAGAAAAACCACAAGGGCTTCGACGTTGCCGCCAACCGCATCCTGAAATATCTCAAAAGCTACCTGAAAACCAATGATCTGGACGGCAGCAACACGGTCTTCTGGGTCGCGGGACACTCGCGCGGCGGCGCCATTGCCAACCTGATCTCCGCCAAGCTGATCGACGAGGGCAAAACGGTCTTCGCCTATACCTTCGCCGCCCCGAACAACACCACCGCGACCAACACGACCGACTCTAAATACCGCTGCATCTTCAACCTCGTCAACGAAGACGACTTTGTTCCCTGCGTGCCGATGACCTCGTGGAACTTCCGCCGCTATGGGCGCACCGCCATCGTTGATATGTCGAGCAGCATGGAGAACGAGTGGCACGACCTGACCGGCAAGGGCTGGTACAATCAGATGAGTCTGAAAAATCTGAATGCACTGGTGAATAAGCTGGCCGGCGTCTGCGAAAACGGCCGCGAGGACTGCTACAAATACACCTGCTCCTGCCACAGCAGCGGCACAGCCAAGGACATCACGCAGTCCGGCCTCTCGGCCTCTAACATTGCCGGCCTGCCCGCCCGCGCGCTCAAATACAGCAAAAAAACATCCTATAAATCCTGGGGCAGGACAAAGTACAAGCTTTGCCAGCTTCCTGCATATTTCATGCAGATCCTCGCCGAGATCACCGCGGCAAACGGCCTCGGCAACCAAGTCAGCGCGATCGTGAACTATAAGCTTGCCGACCGCTACGAGGGCGCAAGAACCAAGCTGGTCTCTGCTGCGGCCATCGGCGGAATCGCCCACCCGCACTACTGCGAGACGTATTATATCCTCGCGCAGCACGCAAGCGCCTCGAATTATAAATAACCGAGCAGCGCATGAACTGAAAAAATCCGGAAACCACGCATTTTATAAGAACCGGCTGCGGATTTTTGACGGATTGAACAGGAGCCGGTGCAGTTTTCTGCACCGGCTCTCGCTGCCTCTTGCCTCGTCTATTGTTTTTCCGCGGCCGATTTTTCCGCATGGCTGATGTGCCCGTCTGCAACGGTATGCCGATAGTCGCGCGCCAGCATCCGCCACGTATGCTTATCCAGCTCCCCGGTCGCAGACAGGCCGTAAAGCTCCTGCAGCATTTGCAGGCACTCGACGGTTTGCCGGTCGAGCTCGCCGGTCAGCACCACTGCCGGGAGATTCTCGTAAATCTCGCCAAGCGCAGTCAGCATCCCCTGCACCATGTACAGGTGCAGATTTTTTTCGCCGTGGCTCACGCGCTGCCCCGGCAGAAGCACCAGCCGAAGCGCCTCGGCCTCTTCCTGCTCGATCCGTGCCAGGGCGGCGCGCGCATCAAGCAGCTCCCATGTTTGCAGGTCGGCAAGCCCCGTGACAGGAAGCCCCTCCCGCGCCTGAAAAATACGCACAGCCTGCTGCGTCTCGCGGCCAAAGATGCCGTCAACGATCAGCAGCGTCTCTGGAAGAACAGCCAGCAGATTGGCCTGCAGCGCCGCGACAGACGCTGCCTCGGGTATTCCGGTGAGCATAGATCTCCACTCCCTTCAGGATGCGTCTCTGTCGCCGAGCTGCAAAGCTCGACCCGGATACTGTGCCGAGAGAGACGCGAGCGAATTCGACGCGTCCACCACGCCGACCACACGGCTGTGAAGCGCCGACCACGTCGCCGCTCCTACGATACCGTCCGGTGTCAGCCCCGCGAAGCGCTGAAATGCAGTCACAGCCTCCGCCGTTTTCGGGCCGAACAGGCCGTCCATCGCAACCATTTCGATCGTGTCGACGTATTCGGCCATAACGCGCAGCATATATTGAAGCTGCTGCACCTTGTTTCCGCTGCTGCCGAGCTGCAGGCTGGACGGTGCCTGCCAGCTACTGCCGAGGAACATCTGCCCCTCGCCATCCAGCTCGGCAAGCTCGAGCATGCCGACATAGAGCCACACGAGCCGATACCACGTCGTCCGCCCGATCACGCCGTCCGACGTCAGGCTGAAAATCGTCTGGAAGCGGCGCACCGAGGCCTCGGTCGCACTGCCAAAAATGCCGTCGATCGGGTCGATGCGCGGAATTGAGGGGTAGTTCCGCGCCACGCGGTCAAGCATGACCTGCGCCTGCACGACGCTTGCGCCCTGCGCTCCGCGCCGCAGGGGCGCGCCCGGATAGGACGGCGTGTAGCCGCGCACAGGCGCGTCACTCACCAGCTCGACCTCGCTGCCGTAGTAATATCGCAGGATCTCCCCTGCCGTTTTCCCCTGCCGCGCAAGCTCCTGCGACCCCCACTGGCTCATGCCGGAGCAGGTCACGGTCGTTCCGTTGCAATATTTTGCCGCCAGCGGCTCCACATTCCCGCGCCGCCGGATGTAGCTCGTATAGAGCCGGTCGACGAGCTTGGATATGTTCTCAAAAATATTGCGTCCGTTGATGAATTTCTGGTCGATCGCAGTCGAGGACGTGATGTCGAAGGTATAACCCCGGCTGCGGTAGAACTCGGTATAGACCCGATTGAGCGCAAACGAGCTGATGGCGAGAATATTTGCGCGCAGAGCGCTCTCCTCCCACGTGGGATAGACCTCGCTCGAGGCGACGTTCTTCACATATTCATTGAACGGGACGGTAACATTCGCCGCATAGGAATCCGGCGCGCCCAGATGCACGGTGATCTGTCTCGGGATGTACGGCGTCACGGTCTGCATACTAAAGCTCCTGCGCCGGAATGGACACGTTCTCGGCGCTGGTCGGGTCAGCCGGTCGCTCCTCAAGCGGAAGAAGCATGATGTCCTGAATGCTGCGGATGCCCGAAAAAATCTGGATACCGGAAACCTCAACGGGGAAATAATCCGGGTGTGCAACGGAAAGCTCCACCGACGCAAACGGCTCGGGCTGGCCGGGCGTCAGACTGTTGCGCGCCGGCTCAGTCTCCAGCGTGACAGGCTCGATCAAACCGCTGCTGTCTGTCGTGCGCACTGCAAGCATGCGCAGGCCGGACGCCGTCTTTGTAAGCACGCGCACGGTCGCTCCCTGGATCGGAAGCTGTGCCGCCGAGCTGTAGGCTCGCACAAGCAAGGTTCCTGTTGTTGGCATAGCGCTCCTCCTTTTCATATTCTCCCAAAGAATATGCATCCATGCGCAAAAAAAGAACCGCCGAAGGCGGCCGGAGCGGTGCGTTAAGAAAAATCGAAGCTGCATAAGCCCGCTTCCGCAAAGGGCAGCGCGCCTTTTGCGGAAGCGGGTTCGCAGCTTGGTCTTGCGCCGGAGCGCGCTCAGGAGAGTTTGCCTGTGGGCGAGCAGGTCAACGACGCGGTGACGCTCTTGTTGCCGTTGAGCGAGTTATAAAACGTGCAGGTCGCGTAGGCCGTTGCGCCGCTGCAATGAGCCGAGCCGGAGGAAAACGACCACGCGGAATTGGCGATGCTGTAGCTGTACTGCGCAGTCGTGGCCATCGCCGTGCTGCCGTTGTACTTGAACGTACCCTTGACATAGGTGGTGAATTGCAGCACGCCGCTGGCATAATAGGCGCTGGCCTTCTGCCCGCTTATGAGCTTGTAGGCGCGCGCCGCGCCGTTTTCTTCGACGGGCATTTGCAGGATCGTTGTGACGCAATAGCTGCCGTCATCGAAGTGGGTAACGTAGCTAGCGACCGGCACCATCGGCTCCTCGTCAGCCGCGCTGACCGGGAATGCGCAGGCGCACAGCAGCAGCGCCAGCACAAGGCTCAGGCAAAAAATCCGTTTCATAAAATCTCTCCTCTTTTATATATTTTGATTCCGGGTTGGATTGCGCGCTTGTTTTCTTATGGCGTCTGCACGCCTCCGGCAGGGACGGGCGGGCTCCACGTCAGGTTGTCCTCCTCGCAAACCGAGGTCTGCTCCCCCTCGGAGTAAACGTGCACGCTCGTTTCAAAGCTGTCGATCCAGAGACTTGCACGGCGTCGAAGGAAAAAACACGCCGAGAGCAGCAGCACAGCGGCCGCGACCCCCGCGAGCGCCCACGGAAGCGCCCGTTGGCAGCGATTGGTGCGCCGCACCTCGCGCGCATCGAGCGAGTCACGCAGGACGGCGATCGTTTCATCCGGCTCGCCCAACGCGGCGACGACGCCGTCATAATCCTGCGCGTCGCACCCCCGCTCCGCCAGCTCGTCTTTCAGCCCCGCGATCAACGCCCGCTTCGTGCGGCGCTTGCAGGTCAGATTTTTCTTCAAATAGCGGAAATAATCCTCCGCCGTGCGTTTTTCGTTTTTCATATTGCACACGCTCCGTTTCCTACGGCTCGGCGATCGTCGACCATTGGATCTCGCGGTAGACCGGCTCGCGGTCGTTTCCGACCCGGAGGATCACGCCGGAAACAGCGGCGACCGCCAAAAGGGTAAGAAGCGCGACCAGCGCGGGCGCAAGCCAGCGAGCCGAACGACTCCGACGTTCCTCAGAATAGCCGACCGTCTCCTGCAGCGCAGCGGCGGTCTCCTCGGGCGTGCCGTGCTCGGAAACGAGCCGCTCATAGCACTCGCCCGGCTGCCCGGACAGCTCGTCGCGCAGGCTGCCGAGGAGGCGGCGCTTCGTTGAGGGGCTGCACGTCATGCAATGCGCGACCGCGCGGCAGTATTTTTTGATTGCAGCGTTTGTCATGGCACTAGTCCTTATGCTCCTTGCGCGCGTTCTCCGTCAGGAGGTCAAAAACCTGTGTCATTTCGCGATACTCCTTCAGGCAACGCGCAAGATATTCCTCGCCGGAGGGCGTGATGCGGTAATAGCTACGCGCACGGCCGTCAAAGACCTCGGTGTTGGAGATCTCGGCGTAGCCCTGCTCGACCAGACGGTATAGCACCGGGTAGAGCACAGCGATCGTGTATTTTCCGCCGCTTCGTTGCTTCATCAGAACGGAAAGCTCATAAACATACATCGGCCGTTCGCGCAGGGTCGCAAGCACCACGATGGGGCTTGTTGCGCGCTTAAAATATGCGCCGAAGGAATGACCTGAATCTGCCGTAATGACACACCTCCATAACGTCTTGAGAATGAGGGGTGATCGTCTCATACCTTTTCAATTATATTATACACGATCTGAGCCGTTTGTCCACAAATATTTTCAAAGAATGGGGATTTTTTTTGACATTCCAGAGTCGTATTAACAAGCTTATGCCCGTTTTTTGGTGTTTTCGAAATTATTTCCGCCGAATTGCATCGAAGCGTCGACGCATAGATGCGAATATATATATATATATATATATCGTTACGCGATATTGTTTAGAAAAGGGTAAAGAAATGCCTCGGCAATTCGTTTTGCCGAGGCATTGTTTCGCTAAGGTCACAGCAGCGGATCTTCCGGAAGCTCCACGCCGTCCGTGGTCGGAGTGGACGGCTCCGAGCTTGCGTCAGTCGAGGAAGCCGTCAGAATGTCGGCCGCCGAGAATGTATAAACTTCCAGCTCGGGCTTGCAAAACGTCTTCATTTCGTTCTCCTTTCTGCCGACGGAGGGCATTGCGTCCTGCGCGGTGTTTTTTATCGTGCGAATGCACGCTGCGCCGTCTCATGCAGAATCTGACGCGCCGTTGGCACTATAAAAAGCGCTTCGAGCTTTTTAACATGCATTAGTATAACACATCTGCGTGGGTTTTTCAAGGATAATATCTTTGCTAGCCCGATTTTTCGATCTTTCCGCATTGTCTCTGTGCCCTTTGGGACAAAAAAACCGGCGGGCATACCCCGCCGGAAAAATACTCAGTCGCGGTCAACCGCTCCCCTGCTGTCTACATATCGCTTCGTGACGATCAGCGAGCGCAGCAGATCCTCGGAAAGATCGAGGTCGCCGTCCCGACCGCGCAGAGCACCGGTGTCGATCAGCTCCCTCAGCTCGGGCTTTGCCCAATCCGGAAGCTCGTCAAAGCTGTGATACCGTCCGTCTGAGCCGGTCTCGGGCGCACCCGGTGCGGTATATTGCTCTCCAAAATAATTGCAGACGCCCTTGGCGATCGTCTCGCCGATCGTCTCGGTGTTCGCGGTCAGCCACGCGGCGACCTCGGGCACGTCGTGGAAATCGACCTCGACATAGGCCGTCGGCGCGCTCGCATTCTTGATCTCATAAAGCTCGGGGTGCGCCGTGATGTTCTCGGACGTGCCCGGCGTCAGCGGCGCGAGAACGTCAAAAATCGCCTTGCACGCCCTGTAGCCCTCGCCGCTCAGCGCGTAGCACATGATGCGCGTGCCGCTCGTCTTGCCGTTGAAGGCGTTCGTGTGGATCGGCAGGTGCAGCTCCGCGCCGAAGGCGTCTGACTTCGCGCATTTGCTCGACATCGGCTCGTACTGAACGAGCGCCACGGCGAAGCCGCAGCGCTCGAGCGCCGCCCGGCACGCCGCGCCGATCCTGCCGCAGACCTCCGCCTCGTTCGTGTTGCCGGAGGCGTAGGTGTTGCGCCTCTGGTCGCTGGGACTGATGAATACCTTGTGCATGATACAAACCTCCCTGTTTGATTCCGTTCAAAATCCGTCCGTGCGTATGCATTCCCCTCTGCCCTTAGCAGCAGAATCGGGCGCAATTGCATCGTTTTGTGCAACGGCCGCAGAAAAAGAGAAATTTTATGATGCCGTCCTTGCATCCTATGCGCAAACCGCCGCGCTGCCCCGCGGACGAAAAAAGGCCGGTGCACATCGGCACCGGCCACAAAGCCCGTTCTGGATGCTGTTTTTTGACTAATACCGATTCTTGATTAAAGTATCTAACCAAGAATCAGTATCAGAGGCTCCCTAGCTTTTCGCGTCAAGGAGCTTCCTTAATGATCCGTGCGGCAACGCCCTGCACGATCAGCTCGCGGACAAGAATCGTCTTGTTCGGATAGCTCTTCTGGTTTTCATAGCGCAGCACGGCGCAGCCGGACGCCTCGTCGACGCCGCCGAAGGTCTTGAGCGTGTTTTGACCCTGCTCGTCGAGCGCGACGACAACATTTCCGACGGACGCGGTGCTCTGCCTGCGGATGAGGACGAGGTCGCCGTCGTCGATGCCGACATCGACCATAGAATCGCCCGCGGCGCGCAGAAGATAAAACTCCCCCTTGCCGAAAATCGCCTCCGGAAGGTTGACATAGGCCTCGATCTGCTCCTCCTCCTGCTCCGGGTCGCCGCAGCGGACGGAGCCGACGATCGGAGCAGAAAAATACCCCGTTGTGCACTTATCCGTCCGGCTCGTCTCAATGGTGCTGCCGTCATAAACCAGCATCCCGCGCTCGTTCATCTCGAGCAAATAGCGGTAGGCAGTCGTTTTGGCGATGCCGAGCGCCTTGGCGATCGTTCCGACGGAGGGCGAGCAGCCCTTGCCGCGATAATAACGGTCAACATAGTCGCGGATCTTCTCCATCCGCGCCGGATCCTTTGTTCTCATGCCGCAGCCTCGCTTTCTGCTGAGGTTTTCCTGCCGCGCAGAGCGCGAACAGGAGCCGTTTCGGGATGCCGTTCGGTCATTTGCGGAATTGGGCTTGCAGTGTGCGGATATATTCCTTGGTCAGGCGGCACATAAAATCCGGACGCTTGTCAACGCTGCCTGTCTCGGCGCGGTTGAGCGCCGCGCAGGTCGGGCACGCGCCGCGCATGGCGCACGCGCCGCAGGCAGCGGGAAGACGGTACTGCGCCGTTCGCTCGACCAGCTCCCGCCACGCCGGAGCAAAGCCGACCTCGAAGGGCAGAGTGACGGGGTCGTCGAGCATCCCGCAGGACATCATTTTCCCCTCCCACGAGATCCAGAATTGCGAGGAGCCTGCCAGACAGCCCAAGGGTGCGCCCTCGTCTCGGATGCAGTCGTCCGTCGGCTCGATGCTCTCAACGTCCGGCTGCGCGCCGGCAAAGCGCATGAGCCGCTCGGACGGCTCGGTCAGGCACTGCGCGAGCGCCGTTCTGCGCCCGGCCTCCTCGGCGTCATAGCGAATGGGCGCGGTGCAGCCGAGCGATTCGCGGCGCACAGGCGGGAAAAGATAGAACACCGGGCGCACATGCAGCCCACGCTCGGCGGCGAAGGCGGCGATGCCCTCCATATCCTCGCCGTTAATGGGCGACATGGTGGCGTTGATGCTGAGCTGGATCCCGGCGCGCAGCAGCGCATCGATCGCATATTTCACGCGGTCGAAGGCCTCGGGCACGCCGCAAAGGCGCGCGTAGGTCTCGCGGCTGACGCCGTAGAGGGAAATATTGATCTGCGCGGGGGGCGACTGCCGGAGCCACTCAATTGCCCGGTCATCGATCAGCGTGCCGTTGGAGTTGATCGAGATGGAAAGCCCCATTTTCGTCAGCCCGAGATAGATCTCCTTCATATCCGGGCGCAGGAACGGCTCGCCGCCGGTCAGCAGCATAAACAGCGCGCCCGAGTCCGCCGCCTGACGCCCCATATCGAGCCACTGCGCAGCGGAAAGCTCCTGCGCGGCGCAGGCGTTTCCGTTTTGGTGAATGTAGCACATTTTGCAGCTCAAATTGCATCGTGGCGTCAGCTCAAAGCCGCCCGAAACCGGGACTTTGGCCTTTGCGGCGCGCGCGCTGAGCATCCGCCGAAGCGGAACATCCTGTCGCATAGTACTCTCCTTTTGCTAAGGAAGCTCTGATTCAATCGCAAGAGCGGTCAGCGGGGGATTTTGTTCCAGATTGAGGTTTGAAAATCGCAGGAATCCTTTGTGTATTTCAAGGACAAAAGACCCGCTGAGCGCCGCAGACGATTGATTCAGAGATTCCCTAATACTGATTCTTGATTAAAATATTGGATCAAGAATCCCGTGTGCTGCGCACACTCGTATCGTGCGAATGCCTGTTTTGGGCGCCCCGAGGCGGGGCGCCGGTGATTATTGCACTTTAACCGAAACCGAGGCGGACTTCGAGCCGGAGAGGGTCGTTGCCGTGACGGTGTAGGTGTAGGTTCCGGTCTGCTCGGGCGTCATGACGTTGACGCGCCATGACTTCATGCCGCCGTCCTCCTGACGGCAGCCGACGCTCAGCACGCGCGCGCTCTTGCCGTCCTGCATGACGCTCAGCGCGGTCACATCCTCGGTGGACTCGACATAGAGCACCGCGACCTTCCCGGCCACGACATACTTGGTGTCGAGCTCGCAGCGCAGGGTGGTCGTCTCGGTTCGACGGGCGAGAGCGATCTGCGCCTCGAGCAGCGCGCGCACCGTCTCGTCGATCTCGTCCTGCACGGTGCGGGTGCTCGGCGAGCCGGAGACGCTGTCATAAAAGGCCTTCGCGTTGTCGAACGCCTTCTGATAGGCGTCGTAATTAGCGTAGTCTTCGTTGGAAACCTGCTTTTGCAGCAGGAGCGCCAGCGCGTCAAGATATGGGGAGTTGTCGTACCACACGGAAACGACCTGGAAGCCCTTCTGAACCGTGCCCGTGACCGTGCCGCTGTTCGCGCCAAACACGGACGGCGTGAAGGTCGCGCCCTCGGTGTGCGAATAAACATAGCCGTTGCGCAGCGGAACGGGGACGGTGAATGGGTCGCCGACGTTGCCGTCAATGGGAATGGAGGCAAGCACGCGAACCTCCTCGCCGACCATGGTCTTGACCTCAACGCGGGAGGCCGCGTCCATATAAATGTCGCCGGGCGTCGGGACGTTTGCGGAGGAGGTGCAGCTGGTGAAGCCGGGGAAGAAGCGTATAACGCCTGTCTCCGACGTCATCGTCTTGAAGCTGTTGTAATCCAGCGCGGACTTCTTGTTGGAATCCATGTCCCACTTCCACATCTTTGCGCCGACCGCCCACATGCGGTCGATGAGGTTATAGTTACTTTGGCTATCTTTGGGCTTCCAGATGTTTTCCTCGGTGTCCAAGCCGGCCCAGTCGCCCCAGATCAGGAAATAGCCGCCGCCGAGCTTGTTGTCCTTGCGGTATTCGTTGCTGTAGCAGTCGTTCGTGCAGCCGTTGAAATCGCCAGGATACCAGCCGCCCTTGTGCTGGCAGTTGCTGTATGCGCAGCCTCCGTTGCAGCCGGAATAGACGAACTGCGCGTTGCCGTGGTTGAACGTCCAGAAGGTGTTGCCGTCGCTTCGGGCGTCGCCATGGGTAGGGTCGTTTCTTAGGACATAGTAGGTATACCAGTTGACACAGTTATAGACCGTTCTGCTCTGATCGGCCAAGGTATTCGGGGAGGTGTGCTTACTCTTCGCCGTCCAGAACAGGACGTCGATGCCCTCGTTCACAGCAACTGTTGCAGAGCCCTCAAAGGGGTGTCTCCAATCGGGCACGTAGAAGTCCGTTCCGAAGAGCACATCGTTCCACGCGCGGACGCGATAGGAATGGCTGTCCGAGCCGTAAGCGTTCCGCTGCAGCATTGCGGCAAGCTGGTTGATATAGATCACATAGGTGTCCTTGACGTTTTTTCCGTCATTGTTTTTTGTATACGACGAGCTGGCCCAGCTATCGTAAGCACCAACGACCTCGTCGCCACCGATGTTGAACTTGGAGCAGCCGAACTGTGCGAAAAACTGCGCATAGGCATCCGTGATGGCGAACGTCATCGTGCGTGCATAGTCATCCGGGATGTTGATCGTCTGGGTCGTTCTGTCGGACAGGGAGCCGCTCTTCGTGTAGCTCTGGCCGTTGTAATAGAATGTAAAATTGCTGCTGCCGTAATTGGCGGCGTATTTCGCGATCAGGCAGTCGGCGTGCGTCGGATAGTCGACGGCCGGAATGATCTCGATGTGCCGGGATTTCGCATAATTGACAAGCTCGGTCAGCTCGTCGCGATTATAGAACTTGTCCGCGTTCGGGTCCGGGTAGCCCTTCGGGTACCCGTTTGGATCGTTCCACGATACGATGTTGTAGCCGATCATCCAGTTGAAGTCGTTGCCGTTGGCGTCGAGCACAACGTTGCCGCTGCTGTCGCGCCAGATATTCGCGCGGCAGCCCTGATCTTCGGTCATGTGCAGATCCATGGCATTATAGCCCATCCACGACATTTCGTCGATCAGGTTTTTGATCCACTGCATCGACCAGTATTTTCGGCCGATGTCGAGCTGAACCGTTCGCTCGCGCGTGTCGGGCTGATCGGTCACGGTGCAGGCATCCACCCGGTTGCCGGTGGTCAGCCTTTGCAGGGCATAGAAGCCATAGAGCAGGCTGTTGTGGTTGCCCTCGCCGCCATAGAAGCTCGAGGTATCGCCCGGAGTATAGTAGATCGTCGCGTTGTTCGAGTCGACGACGAGGCGGTACTGCTCGTTTCCGAGCGAGGTGTCCTTGCGGACAACGATGTCTCCGCTTCGGATCCTCGATTCCGAGCCGAAGACGATGTCGTACGGCTCCGTGCCCGAGACGCCCTGCGCGGCAAATCTGGACGAGGCCAGCAGCAGCGTCGAGCGCAGCATGCCGGTCGGCTCCGTGTCGGAGACGACAAAAATGCGCGCCGTGGTCGCAATGGTGAAGCTTCCGCTCCCTGCGGAATAATCGTCAAAGGTTTTCGTCACGTTGGCGTCCGCTGCCGCGGCGGGCAAAGCCGCCGCGGTCAACAGAGCCGCGAGAAGTACCAGAATCACTGCTTTTTGCAGCACACGTCTGGCAGATTCTTTCATAGAAAAGTTTCCTCCTGCTTTTTGAGTCTCTTTTTTAAGAGGTGAATGCCATGTTTGCGCTGGTGATGTAGCATACTGCGCCCTCGTCCGGCTGCGGCCCTTCGCAATAGCCTTCCATGAAATAAGAGATCATTGCAAGCTCCTTCCACTTATCGGGGCAATCGGAGTCAAGAATACATTGAGCTGTCTTAAAATTGACCCGATAGGTATTGCAGCTGGCAAGCGTTTCGCTCAGGGAAAAGCGCTCGACGAGCACGATCGGTTTGGTATAGGTTTTCATTTCCGCACCTCCTTTATTTCAGCAGGGCGAGCAGGCGGCTGAAAACAGCCGCTGCCTCGCTGCGCGTGCATGTGCCCGTGGGATTGAGCTTCCCGTGGTCGCCGCCGATGATGCCGGAGGCCACAAGAGTCTGCACGCTGCTGCGCGCCCACGATGCGATTTCCCCGGCGTCGGAATAGGCGGAAAGATCATCCGGGTCGGGAAGCGTCATGCCGGTCGCCTTGAGCGCGCGGGCGATCATGGTCATCATTTGCTCGCGCGTCAGCTCCTCCTCCGGGGCAAAGGTCGTCTCGCTGACACCGTTGACCAGACCGTTCTGGGCGGCAATGCGGATGGCTTCCTCGCTCCAGCGGCCGGAGATGTCGGTGAAGGCGCAGGCCTCGCCGTTGTCGGTCAGGCCGAGCGCGCGCACCAGCATGGTTGCGAACTGCTCGCGGGTGACGCGGTTTTCGCCGTGGAAGAGGCCGTCCTCGTAGCCCTTGATGATACCGGCCTCGGCAACTGCGTTGACGTAGTCCTCATACCATGTGCCGGAAATATCCGCAAAGGCAGGCTCCTTCTCTGGCGGGTTGGGATTCTCGGGCTTCGGCTCGACGGGGTCGGGCTTCGGCTCGGACGGATCGGGATCGGGATCAGGATCGGGATCGGGCTGGGGATTGCCCGGATCGATCGGATCGATCGGAAGCTCATTTTCGCTTCCGCCGACCGGCGCCTCGTCAACGGGGTCGCCCTGGCCGAGCACGACGGACGTGCTGCCGGACGAGAGCGAGCGGTTGGGCACCAGCTCGTTGCTCGTGACGGTCGGTATGAAGCTGTCGAGCAATCCGTTGACGATTTTGATGGATTCATCTGTCATCATACCGTCCGGATTGAAATGCACAGTGGTGGGCTTGAAGGCGGTCACAAGCGTGTAGCCCTTGAGCTTCAGGCCGGTCAGCGAGACCATGCCGTTCACCGGGCGGAGCATCACAAGATAGGCGTCCTTGGCCCTGTCATAGGAGCAAAGCGTCGGGTCGAGCTTGTAATACTGCTCGGTGCCGGTGGAGATATCGGCAACCGGCGTCCAAGCGGGCTTGCCGCCGTTCGCGTCGTTCTGGTTTTGCCAGAGCGCCGCGTTGACATTCTCGTAATGCACCGTCGTGTAGCCGTTGATGGCATTCGGATCGAGCGAGCGGACGCCGATCTGCACCGTGCGCTCGGTCATCGGGACGGACTTGTCAGGCTGGACATAGAAGCCGATGCCCTGCACGAGCGACAGTCCGTCGAGATAGATCTCGTTGTTCGGGCCGACGGTCGAATAGGCCTCGATCGAGTCGACCTTGTTGCCGTGGATGAAGTTATTGTTGCGGTTCTCGGAGAAGCAGGAGAAGGACGTTCCGAGCTGCACCGCATCGGAATTGACCTCGAAGGCGGTGATCTTTCCGGCCTCGATCTGGTCGTGGATCTGCAGAATGTGGGCGTCCTGCTCGGTCGGCAGATAGCTGCTGTCGAGCCGGTTGCCGTTCTGGTCGATCAGACCCTTGATGGGGTTAAAGATGCGCACGCCGTCGATATAGAGGAAGCTCTCCTTAAGCATCGGGTTCGGGCAGGGATTGCCGGAGGCGTCGGTGAAGCGGGACTTCCCGGCCGACAGGTTGTAATACTTGTAGTACACATCACCCGTGTCCTTGTTCGTCAGCTTATACTTCATTTCCTCGCCGACCTTGCCCTCAACGCGCACCTGCCAGCCGCTGAAGTCGACCGACGCGGTCACGAAGATGCGCACGGTGTATTCGCCTGCCGGGAGGTCGTTGACCGAAATGACCGGAGCCTGATAGATGATCTCGCTGTCGCTGTCGTCGCCGTCGTTGTCGTAGTCGGTGATGACGGGGATGTCGCGGATCTTGTTGCCGGAGACGTCGTAGACGCGGGCGATGATGTTCGCGGAATTCACGAAGCAGCGGCTGATGACCTCGAAGCCGGTGCCGCGGAATTTGAAGCTGGCGACCTGCTCGTCGTTGAGGACGGTGATCTGGGTCACGGAGCCGCCGGAGGTCTCGGGTCCCTCGCCCTCATAGCTTCTGTCGTGGCCGTATTGGCCGGTCTGCTCGGCGTCCTGATAGTTGCCGTCGCCGTCGCCTTTGACAATGACGCTGTCGGTGTTGTTGGTGTTGTAGTCGATGCCGCCGAAGTTATCCTCGTAGTAGACCACGGAGGCCGGGATTGTCGTCAGAGACTCATACATTTCGACCTCCTTGTGGACGTCGACATTGCCGAGGCCGATGGACGCGCTCTTGCTGCGGTCATAAACGCGGACGATGGCCTTGGTGGTGCTCGCACCGCTCATGATCTTTTCGGGGGTGAAGATCACGCGGGTATAGGTGTCGGACTGATAGATCGGGCTGAGGATCCATTTCTGGTTGGCGTTGCCCTCCCCGTTAGACCAAATCTGGATGTTTTGGTTCTGCTGCTTGTTGCCGTTGGTGAGATCCAAGCTCTGATTCTTGTTCGAGGTCGGATGAATGGCAATGGTGTTGTTGGAGTTCTTGACCAGCGTCCAGCGCTCCTTCGAGGCATCGGCCGTCTGCTTCTGCACGATCTCGACGCTGTTGCCCGGGTCAGCGGCAAGCTGCATGGTCATGCCGCTCTTGGCGTTCGTGATGGTCACGCTGCCGTCCGTCATCAGGTCAAAGTACCAGAGCTGCGCGGTGTTGAAGTCGTCACGAGCCTGAAGCGCAATGTTCGTGCCGGAGGCGTTCGTGACGTCGGCCTTCAGGCGGTACTGCGTCTTGGTCTCGACCTTGCGCGTGGCGGTAGCCTCAACGGGCTTGTCGCTCCAATCAGACCACACGTCGCTCCATACGGAGATGGTGGTCGTCTTTGTCCAATTCTGCCGCTTGATCGGCTGGATAAACCAGCGGATCGTGTCCTTGCAGACTTCACAGCCGTCGTTGCCCGTGAAGCCGTAGTTTGCGCTATAATCGTCCTTGCGCCCCTTGTCCCAGAGGATAACTTGGGTCAGCCCCTGCGCGGTCTCATTTTCAAGCTCGCCCTCGCCGTACTGATCGTAATTCTTTGTGGATTCCCAAGCGTGGAACTTGGTCGCAGTGAAGGACATAGTGGCAATCTGCTGATTCATATAATAGCCGCACGCACGTGCGAACGGACCATACTGATAGTCTGTGCAGTAGTGCCAGTAGACATAGCCAACAGTATCATCGCTTGTTGTCGTAACGTCCGAACGGTGCTTGCCGTTGTACTTTGCATAGAGCGGATGGGTCTTGTCAAAATAGCTCGGAAAATCCACGTAGTTGGACGAGCCGCTCTCTGTGTTGACCTTGGTCGTCATGTCCTGATAGCGGTACATTGTGCGCGTTTCGCACTGGCTCTCGGAGTAGCCGGTGGGGATGGTGTCGCTCCAGTCGGCGCTGGAGGCGTCGTTGATCGAAAGCACCCAGCTTGGGTCAGAGGCCAGCGCAATGCGGTAGGCCTTGTGGCCGGAGAAGTCCAGATCGACCGAAGTATCCGAACCGGAGCCGCCGCTGCTCGTCGAGCGGTACTGCGTCTTGGTCACGACCTCACGCGTATCGGAGGGCGTCACAACCGTCGTGCTCCATTCAGACCATTCGCCCCAACGAGAGTAGGTGAACTGCGCGGTGTAGTCCGTGTAGCTCTGCCGATAGATCGGGAAATAGTAGAACCATTTCGAGTCCTGACAGACGCTGTAGTTCTTATTCGCGCCGTAGGGGTAGCCGTTGTCGTCCTCTGCGTGGTTCGGGGTGCTCGTGGTGTAATAGGCGTGGAAGGTGTGGAAGCTGCCGGTCGAATCGTCCTTTTCCTCGGCGGATATGTAGCGATTCAGGAGGGAATCGTCATCGACCTGCGACGTGCCCTTGCACCAGTGCCAGCAGATGTAGCCGACGACGGATTCCGAGCCGACCGTGCGCTTCGTCGTTGCGGTCTCGGAGTTGGCAGGGGCGGTCTTGTGATACTTCCCGTAGAGGCTGTTGCCCGTCGAGAAGCCGGTCGGGAACGACTTTGCAAATTCAACCGTTCCGCTCCCGCTCGTCTTCCATTCCTTCTTGTCCTGCGTCCAGCCGGAGAGCGATGCCTCGTTCGAGGTTATGGTCTCCTTATCGCGGTAGCTATAAACCGTGCGGGTTTCACAGGAGCCGCTGGGCTTGGTATCGCTCCAGCCGGTGTCGGCAGAGGTCGAAAGCTCGATGTTGCTGACGTTCCGCGAGCTGTGGGCGGACGCCTCGCCGTTATCGGCCGTGAACGTGCCGTAGGTGCTGATGTACTGATCGGTCGTGTTGCCGGAGACGCCGTTGGTCTTGGTCGTGAGCTTGCCGTCCTTGCTGAGCTGTTTCAGACCGTTATAGGCCTCGCCGGAGACAAGACCCTCGATGAGGGTGTTGATCTCGATGCCGGTCGGGCGGATCGGGTCGTTGAGCGTCAGGCCGCCGTCGTTCGCGTTGTTCAGGTTGACGGGCAGACCGTAGTCGAGCACATAGGTGTCGTCCTTGACGTCCAGCACGTGCAGAACCACCGGGACATTGACCTCACCACCGCCGGAATAGGTGGTCTTGAAATATCTGGTATAGGTGCCCGGCGTCTGCTCCTCGAAGATCAGAATGTCGTCCTCAAAGCCGGTCATGTTGACGTCGCCGTTGGCGTGGGCGTTGAAGTACCACGAGGCATTGGTGGAATCTTTGACCGTCCACAGATGCACCTTGCCACCGTTGTAGGCATGGGCGCTGTCGAGATCGACCGCGTAGTCGGTGTTCAGCTTCGGGCGGATCACATAGGCGTTCTTTGTGCTGCTCGGCGCAATTTCCGACGTGTTTTTCTCGATCTGCCAGAGCGTCGTGTCGTTGGCGGCAGCCTCCGCCTCCGTCATCGAGACAAGCTTGAGACGGTCGTCATAGTCGACAGCATTGGATTTCGATCTTCCGTCCGTGCCGCTGGTCTGATCGATGTAGACATATTTGTTGCACTGAAGGTTCAGAATGGTGTAATAGCCGTAACCCGCATACTTCACATAGAAGAGCGGTTCGTTCCCCTCCGTGCCGTCTCTGTACAGATCGTTTGCGCTATAGACCTGAAGCTCACCGTCGTCCTTCGGAGACCAGACAAATCGGCGGGCATCCGGGTCATTTTGAATGACGGTCGCCGTGCCGATAGAATAGACGCCGTCGGCCAGCGGGCGGAGGCTGACGGTCGTGCCGTTCGCAGACGAGGGGATGAAGCTCGTGACCTTGCCGCTGTTGGCCGCAACCGAGGCGGCGTCGCTCGCGCTGACCGCGATCGGATGCCCCGCCCACATGAAGTACTGCTGCGCCGCGCCGGCGTAGACCGAGAAGGTCGAGCTGGTTCGCAGGGCGCTTGCCTCGGCATAGGCCGTGTTGCGGAACGTGCCGTCACTGGTCAGGCCGTATTTGATGCCGTAGAGCGTCAGGCGCTCGCCGACCTGCAGGCCGGGCGTCTCATGCCCCGCGCAGGTGACGTTCTTCAGGAAGGTTTGCAGCGCGTCCGTGTTGGCGAAGGTCAGGTTGATCTCCGAGCCGTCCGCCTTGGTCAGGACGATCTTGATGTCCTCGATCTTGCGGTTATACGTTGGGCCGTTGAGCGTATAGCTGCCGAGGCTGACGCCGTCATAGCCGGCTGCGAAGCCGATCTGCTCGTCTGTGAAGGCCACGTTCTTCAGCGGAAGCTCATAGCCGGTGTTGAGCAGGGTGATATAATAATCCAGCTCCTTGGTCTTGTCGACCAGACCGCCGTTTTCAACGACCGTGCCGTTCTGCGTCGCGCCCTTGACGGTGTCGATGTTTTTCGAGGTGACGTCGATGTTCGTCTCGATGCGGATGTTCGAGCCGTAGCTGTGGCGCTCCATGTAGTAGAAGTCGAAGTCGTACATCTCGCCGTCCTTGAGGCCGCATTCCTTGATGTAGTCATTCAGGTTGAAGGTCGACTTCGTGATGGAGTGCGCCGCGCCGAGGTCCATGACCATCTTGTTGTTGATGAACAGATAGACGTCGTCGTCGCCCTCGAAGGTGAAGTAGAGGTTATCCTCGGTGTTGAACACGAACTGGGCGTGCCCCTCCATCGAAAAGCTGTAATCGCGGCCGATCTGCGTTTCATAGCTCGCCGCGCTGCGCTCGGACGCGCCGGAATCGAGGAAGTACGGCGTGTTCGTCTGCCGGAAGGTCGTGCTGCCCGTGGTCGGCAGGAAGGGATGCAGCGTTGTGTCGTGCGTGGGGTTGAAATAAACCATATCCTTCGAGGAGCTGCCGTTGACGTGAGAGATGCTGCCATCGTTGGCGTTGTAGGTCACGCCGTCATAGCCGCCGTCAAAGACATAATAGGTTTTGCCGGCGCTGTTCGTCTCCTGCGAGAGGGTCATATGCGTGTATTCCGGAACAGTCTGGCTGATGCCGTTGTTGTCCTTATAGAGGGTGTTGAGCATCCAATAGGCAACATCAAGATAGTTTGTAAAATTGTCCTTATGGCTGCCGTCGGTAACCTGGCTCCACGTCAGGTCGAGCAGACTCTTATGGCTCTGCGTGTAGGAAGCCCAATTGGTCTCGGGCGTCGAGGTCGCGTTCGAATTGGGAATGCCTCCAAGATAATCGCGGATGAGCTGCGCCCAGTCCTTGTTTCCGGAGAGCTTCGCGCCCTGAACAAAGTTATAGTTATAATCGTTGCCGTTCTTTTCCGGGATTTCCAGCGACTGCTTGAGCAGCGCCGCAAGCTTCTGCACCGTCTCCTGCGTGTAGACCGGCTTCTTCGTCTCGGGATCAAGCTCATAATTGACCAGACCGATCGTCGCCATGTCCTCGATGTAGGAGTGCATGTTCGGCAGGAACTTGCTGACGTCGGTGTAGTCCGTTCCGTTCACCACCGCAGTCGGATAGTTCTTGCTGCTCTTGGTCGTCGAGCCGTTGACATACCAGCGGCCGTCGTTGCTGCTGCCGGAGATCGTATACGGATATTCCTGAACCGCATAGGCCCGCCACTTGCCGTTGGCAAGGTTGGTCGGAACGGTCGTGTCGCTGTCGTCGCCCCAGGCATAGCCGAAGTTGTTGAAGGCCTGATAGTTTGCGCCGCCGTAGCCGGAGTTCGGCAGCAGCATACCGAAGGCGAGGTTGTTGCCCATGCGGTATTTGCGCACGCGATCTCCTACTTTGCCGCGCACTTCATTGAATTCTTTATCGTCTTTCATCGACATTCCGACCCACTGGAACGACGCGGTATAGCCGCCGTAGCTCAGCGCACCGGACAGGCCGCAGAGGGCGGCCTTGCCGAACTGCTCGGCCTCGCTCGGCGTGGAGAACAGGCCGGCCGCCGCAAGCGACAGCGTCGCGCGCTTGCCCGCCGGCGTGGAGGCCGAAATGGACGAGATCATCTCGGCAGCGGAAAAGCCCGCCGACGAGGCAAGGTCGATCGTCACGGTGTGGTAGCCCGGAGCAGCCGTGAGCGCCGCATTGACGCCGTTCGCCTGCACATCGGCATAGGCCGTGCTCTGCCCGTCGAAGCCCGGATAGACCCGGTAGTTCTCGGTGCCGTAGGTGATGCGCGTGCCGTTAAATTTGGAGAAATAGTATTTCTCGTCATTGTTGCCCGTCCAGACCCAGGAGCTGACGCGGGTGCCGTCCGCCATCTTGCTCTCTGAGACGGAGAGATAGATCGGCTCGCCGTAGTAGTCCGCATCGGCAAAGCGGAGCAGATAGGAGCCGTCGGCGTTTTGCAGAATGTGGAAGCGGTTCGCGTGCTCGCGCTTCTTGCAGGACACGTCCTGGTAGTTCCCGGTCACGCCGCCGATGTAGAAGTCCGTGCGGGAAAAGCTGCCGTTGGCCTCACATTTATACCAGCGCAGATAGTACGAGCCGTCCCCGGCCGCCTCGGGCAGGACGTATTTCGTCGTATTTTTGTCGTTGTCGTGAGACGTGTAGAGCTGGATCTTCTGCCCGTCCGACGCTACGCCGTTGTTGACGTCGAGGGCATAGCTGCCCTCGCCGCTCACGGGGACGAGCTTGAAGGGCTGCGCGGCCTCGTCGCCGAACTGGTTCGCCGTCTCGTTCGAGACGTTATAGACCAGCGTGAGATAGCGCGCGTTTTCCTTGATCATTCCCTGCTCGAGAACGGTGGCATAGGCGCCGATGCCGGAGGCCTCGTCCGAGGCCGTGCGGGTCACGTGCATGGCGTTGCCCGCAAGACCGGAGAGATCCGCCTCGCAGCCGCTGACCGGAACGAGGTACCAGCTCTGCGCGGGCGTGCCGTTGTCCGTGCCGTAAAGCGAGATCGTGTTGCTGTCGGCCACGGTGCCGCCGGCAAGGTCAACGATCAGCTTGGAATCCGTCACGCTGAAGATCTTATAGCTGCCGTCGCCGTTGGCAACGAGCTTCCACTGCTGGTAGACATCCGCCGGGTTCGGCGCCCAGCCACCCAGATTGTTGGTATTGCCGAGTCTATCCAGCGCCTTGCCGCTGCCGACGTTCACAAATAGGAAATTGCCGCTGCTGTCGCGATAGGCCTGCCAGCGGCGGTTCCCCTCGGGAATGCTCGCGCTCGAATGGCTGAACAGCTTCACGGGGTTGTCGCCCATCGTGTCGTGGCACAGCAGGAAATTCTTGTCTGCCTTCGAGGCGATGTAGTACGTACCGAGGTAGGTCATGGACGTGCCGGCGACCATCTCGGTGCGCCCCGTGTAGACATACCAGCCCTTTCCGTAGCCCGGCGTCACCTTTTCCGCGTGGGCATGGGCATAATTATAAGCCTCGTTCGAAACATAACTGGAATACTCGAACAGCATACCGTCGTTCGGGTAGTTGTGCACCGTGATCGGAAGCGAGACCGATTTCTTTGTGTTCAATGTGCCGTAGGTCACCGTGTGCGTGTCGCCCTTTGTGGCCGCCGACGCCTGGAACAGCGCAAACGACGGAAGCAGGCCGATCAGCATCACGACCGCGAGCACAAATGAAAGCACTCTTTTCTTCATGGGAGTCAGTCATCCTTTCCTGATATTTTCTTCACACACATTATAATTAAGCATCTCTGCATAATTTTTGAGCCTTACTGCGGCGCGCCGTCGGCGTAGATCCCGACAAGCTCGCACGCGCCCTCATAAAAATGCCCGGCGGGAAGCGTTTGGCTCTCGCCCGCCTTGAGGTCGCTCACGGTCACGCGGTAGGCAATGCCGCCGAGGTAGACGTCCGTGCCATAGGTCAGCTTATAGTAGACCGCGACGAGCGGATAGTCCGTCTCGCTGCCGTTCGTCACCGTCAGCTCGCCGTTCGCACCCACGGCCGTCACGCCGTCGAGCCACGCGTTCGACGTATCTCGGAAGGCGGCCGTGCAGGTTTGGTAGACGCAGGTCGGGTCGCTCTGCGCCGTCATGCCCGCGCTCTCGAGCACCCACGCCGATTTCCCGGCGGGCAGCTCGGAGAGCTGGAAGGTCGCCGTCTCGCCGTTGATCTCATAGACGATCGTGCAGAATTGACAGGCTTGGTCGGAGACGTTCTCAACCAGAAGCGCGACCACGTTTTCAACCGATTCATCCGAGCCGCCCTCGGGATTCAGCCCGCTGTAGCGCCCGACCCTGCGCACGCAGAGCCGATCATCGGAGAGGAAGGTCTCCTCCGGCTCACTCGGCTGCGTGGAGGCCGGCGCGGGCGAGACGGTCGGATACTCGAGCTGCGGCTCGGCCGTCGTGCCGCCGTCGGAGGCTGCGGCGCAGCCGCTCAGAAGCAGCAAGGCCAGCACGAGCAGCGCAGAGATGAAGTGTCTCATGCGACCGCCTCCTTCAAGATTTCCAGCTCGCGGAACTGCGCCAAAAGCTCATCCACGTCGCTCGCAAGCTCGTCGGGCGCGGCGTCGTATTCCGCGCCGAGCGCCGACAGCAGCGATTCGCGGCTCGCCCCGCCCTGCAGCAGACGGAAGACCACCGCCCCCGTCTCGTTGAGCGTCAACAGTCCGTTAAATGCCTGCGCCGCCTCGCCGCTGGGCACGGCGACATATTCTCCTGCAATTTGACGCAGCATGAAGCCGTCAATAATTTTCAAATTGTTCATATTCTATCCACCCCTTTCGGTATGATCGACCGGCAGATTTCGGCGATTTGAATCGTAGCACATTCAAAAATATCAAGTAACTATACACCACAACTTTATAATTTTACTCTATATTATACCTGTTTTCGCCCGATTTCGCAAGCATCCTTTTCAGGAAGATTTTTCCCGCTCCCAACTCCTTGCAGACTTTTCAAGTCTCTTTCAGTCATACTACACTCATTATAAATTAATATTTGTTCATTTTATCCAATGCAATTCCGCTCATATGGAATAATTTGTCAGCCATTTGCTTTTATATCGTTGCATTGTATTTTGCTTCTAATACTGATTCTTGATTAAAATATTTCATAGTTTTAATCAAGAATCCCGTGTGCTACGCACACTCGCAGCGTGCGAATGCACGCTGCGCCGTCTCATGCAGAATCTGACGCGTCTTCGGCGCTATAAAAAGCTTTTCAAGCTTTTTAACAGATTCTAGTATAAGGCAGTTTCCTTGCGGTTTGCACGCATATATGATACAAAATCGGAGTCGGTGCTGGACAGCACCGGCTCCGAAATCGATATACGTTTGGATCAGCTCATCTCGGGCATCGGGGTCGGACGCGCCGGGTCGAGCACCGCGCTCGCGTCAAACATCGCCGAGAACACTTCCTTGCCGTTGACCAGACGGAAGCCGTTCACGGCCAGCCGCGAGATGCGGATGTAACGGTCAGTATACTGCATCCAGCTCAGGATGGAGTTATCGGTGTTGCTGAAATAGCGGAAGCCCGCGCCGTAAACCGCGTCATAGCGCTCGCCGGAATACTCGTCCACACCGCCGATGTCGCCGAAGGGATAGAGCATAATATCCGTCTCGCCGACGATCGGCTGCACCTGGTTCGTCCACTTCTGCAGGTCGGAGCTCAGGCTCTCCAGATCTGCGCTGCCGACGTTGATGTTGCCGAAGCTGTGGCTGGCAAGCTCCCAGCCCTGCTCCTTGAGCGCCGTGGCGACCTGCTGCGCGCTGCGGATCTCCTGCTGATAGGCATCCGCGCCGAGCGTCGTCTCGTAATCCGGGTGCGTCCGGTATCCGAACACGCCCTGATAGCCCGTCACCGAAAGCACCGCACGCGCCCCGTGATAGGAGAAATCCGGATGCTCCTTAATGAACGAGTTCAGGATCGGCACGAGGTCATAGTCGCCCGTCAGGGTCTGACCGCTCGCGTCGACATACTCGCACGTCGGCTCGCCATTCTCGTCGAGCACGATGCGGCTGGCAAAGCCGTCGCCGCCAGCGTCAGGGAGGTGGTCGCCGTCGCTGTCGATCAGACTTTCGTAGTAGTTCGTGTCGTCCTGTGCAAGGATGACCGGCATTTTGCCCGCAGGCAGATAGATCTCGCCCTGCTTCATCAGCGTCTCGCCGCTCATATCGAGCTGCATCGAGCCGAGATCGTGCAAACGCACGAGCACATAGCCCTTGTCATACAGCGCCTGCAGGATGGATTTGAACTCCGTGACCGTCGCATAGTGCAGGTTGTATGTATCCTGCCGGTCGTCGCCGTCAAAGGCGCGCGACGTATCGGCGATCAGGTTGTTGAAGGACAGCATCGGGATGCTCGACATGTTTTCCCACTTGACGAGCTGGCTCTTGGCCGACGTATAGCGGTCGTTGGCCGCGCTCAGCTCCTCGACCAGATTCCAGCCGTCGCCATACTCGCGCAGAACCGTGATTGCGCCGTCGTAGTCGTAGCCAGCCGCAAGCGCGTCGGCTCTGGCGACGAGCGCCTTGATCTCATCCGGACTGACCGACTCGGTCACGCTGGCGCTCGGGTTGGTCGGCTCGTTGGAATCCTTGTTGACGAGCGCAACAATGCCGTAAATGATGCCGAAGAGCACCAAAAGCACCACCAGCGCCGCACCGACCAGAAGCAGAAGGCTGTGCTTGTTGAGCTGCTGCGGATGCTGCAGCTTTTTCCTCTGTGCCGGGCGCCGCTCCGGCTGCTCCGTGCGCCCCTCCTGCGCCTCGCGGCGCGGCGCGCGCTCTCTGCTCTCGCGGCTCTGCTGCGGCGGC
>OIYX01000101.1_pt1 | contig 28655 bp, 24 predicted proteins | sample 1588431 | NCBI WGS metagenome assembly OIYX01 (sample SAMN03283241) | human gut metagenome | biome: human-associated habitat; material: feces | host: Homo sapiens | place: Peru | collected 2012
GGATACTCTACGCCATCGACCTTGCTTCGGGCAAATACAGGGCCGCCGCTATTGCCGTTCTTGGATGGGAAGTCCACGACAACTGCGCGTTGAGAAACGCCGGGTGTTTGCGTGGGGATTTTCGCCTCCAAATCGACAATTGTTCCCTTTCGCTCGATGGTCTGACATGTCCAATCGTATTCATTGTTGCTTAGCGCTTTGCTTAAATCCGAGCAAAGAGCGAATACCTCCGAGCCAGCGTGAATCCCGTACCGCGCATAATCGCCGCGTTCACGAATCACCCCAACACCGCCGACAAAAGGCTTGTCAAGATTGATGCTGCAAACGCTGCCTTCATTGGCGACAATACCCGATACATCCGGAATCGTAAACAGGCCAATATCTTCGGCAGGATAGTCCGGATGCTTGAATGGCATCATCATATTCAAGCCGCCTTCTATGCGACGCACGATATTGATGTCGCTTTGCTTGCGAAAGCCGATTCCGTAATTTTTATTTACCTTCGCCCGCTTGTACACCTCATCGACTACATGCGCCGCCGTCAGAATCATGTGGCACGTTTTGTTGCCTTGCCGCATATCGACCATCACTCCCGACGGCCCGGCCTCATGGAAAGACTTGTAGAAGGTATAGTGACACCGGGTCAGGAAATCGTGATTCGCCGGCGGCGGCAAGTTTGGTTTGCACCCAACCATCATCGCGCCAATTCCGACAACCGCAAGCAGTCTCACAATGCTCATTTGGACCTCCCGGTTTTGAAAGAAAGAACCGTGAGCGTCTTCGCCCACGGTTCATGCGTTCCAACCTGAACCTCAGGCGAACTTAGGCAATCTTGCGCTTGAGCGCCAGTCCCGCCATGCCGAGGAGGAGCAACAGCCCGCTCGTCGGCTCCGGAACCGCCTGCCAACCGCCCGTGGAGTCAGTGCTTGTTCCACCGAGGAAGTAAGTGCCAAGGTTAGCGAGCGTAATGCCTGATTCCGCACCCACCGTGCCCGTCGCGATGTTCGCAATGTAGAAGTCCTTGTCGAGCGTCGCGTCATGGTAGGTGTAGATGATTGCACCATACACCGCATCGCCGACGTTGGCCTCGGTGGTGAGGGTTGATGTTGAAGTGCGACGCGAAGTTTTCCCTGTCGCTACCGCAGATCCTAGCGTATCCTTGTACGTATCGTACACGCTCTTCATGTTTCCGTTCGCCGTGTAATCAGCAAGGAAAGCGTCATATTGCGTGCTGGTGAGCGTAAATAAATATGCGGACGCGGCAGAACCAACCGCAGTCGTCGAAAAACCGCCATTGGCATCTGCCGTCGTGTAGAGTTTGCTAGATGCCCACGAGACCGAAGCCGCCTGGGCAAGCGCCGTCGCGCAGACAATCGCGAAGGCTGTAATGAGTTTCTTCATGTTTTTGTTCCTTTATTTGCGCGGCACACTATGCACCGCACGAAAGTGATTAGAGAGCTGCCGGAATGGTGATTTGGGTTGCCGAGGAACCAACTAGCACGATAAATGCTTCACCGGCGGAAACAGGAGTCGAGTTCTTGCAGTAAGGCGTCAGATCGGCAACAGAATCGTCGAGGACATCCTTGGTGTAGTACCACCCGGCGGGACAACCCCAGTCGGCAGCATCGGCCGTGCCAACAAATGTATACGCCTTATCGACTGCGCCATTCCCCTGAAGCGTCTTGAGCTCGTCGTTGCCGGTAATCCAATCGGCGCTACCAACGATATCACCGAGCGTCATATCAACCGGCGTCACATTGCCTGTGATGTTATATGCAGCGCCTCCCTTCAGCGCAATCGGCTGGTCGACCGACAGCACTTCACCTGCGTAGGTAAGCGTCGTGGTGGATGAACCGACAAGCACCAAAAGCCCGTCACCGAGCGGCAGCGGATCGGAGTTCTTGCAGTAAGGCGTCAGATCGGCAATAGAATCGTCGAGGACATCTTTGGTGTAGTACCACCCAGCCGGACAACCCCAATCGGCGGCATCGGTCGTACCAACAAATGTATACGCCTTATCGACTGCGCCATTCCCCTGAAGCGTCTTGATTTCGTCATTGCCAGTAATCCAATCTGCACTCGCCGTGATATCGCCGAGCGTCATCGCCGAGGCGTCCTTTCCAACCACCTTGAACGTCGCCACCGTCAAATTGTAGGCCGCACCACCTTTTAGCGTTTTCTGTTGATAGCCCACAACGGACGAGGGGCAATGGAGGTCTGAAAATGGCGGTTGCTACCGACTTCTGGATGCAGAGCCGGCGCAGTAATGTGCAGGACGCGAAACCGCCGCAAAAGCTTGGCGCACGAATCGAGTGCGACAAGCAGAGCGAACATGAATTCAGCGTGATTTGTCGCGAGATGCCTTTATTTGCATTGCAATCCACTTATCTGCATTGATATGGAAGTCATTTAATGGTATAATTAGTCTCAAGCAATTGAGAAAGGACAATTTTATGCCACAGATAATAGAACGACCTACTGCAAAACGCAATTCACGCTCTGGCGTGAACTTCAGCGTTCGTATGAGCAGTGAACTTAAGACGCAGAGCGAGGAGTTGTATCGTACTCTCGGCATGCCGCTGACTACGGCCATACAGGTGTTTCTAAAGAAGTCTCTTGCAGTTGGCGGTCTGCCGTTTGAATTGAAGGTGTCGCCCCCACCTATTCCCAACATAGCGACCATGACACAGGCTGAATTTGACGCCGAACTCCAGAAAGGCTACGATTCAGCAATGGCGGGCAACTTGATCGATGCTCGCCGCGCCCACGCGGAACTGATGGATGGGATGACGACATGGAATACGCCCCACAACTGACGCCACAAGCCAAGACCGACATAGCAGACGCCTGCCACTACATAGCTGTTGAGCTTGAGAATCCTCAAGCCGCCGCCGATCTTGCCAACGGAATATACGATGTCATCTACGGCCTTGACATCATGCCAAAACGCAACCCCGTCTGGCCTCGAGAACCATGGCACTCCTGCGAGGTCCGCTGGACGGCATACAAGAACTACAATATCTTCTATTCCGTGGACGATACTATGGCAATAGTCAAAGTCCTGCGCGTCTTCTACAACCGCAGAAATGTCTAACATCAAATATGCCGCAGCGTTTTGCTGCGGCATATGCAAGGCTCTGCTTCGACATGTGGAACGATTACATTTCGTTCAAAATCCGCTGGCGGGTGGCGGCGTGCTCGGCTTCGGAAATGAGCCCTTGGGCGAAGTATTTTTCACGAATGCGAACAAAATTCGTGTGACTCGTAAAGATTCGTGGACAGCCCGCCGAGGTCTGTCCCCATGTCATTTCAGCCCAGGCCCTTTTGCCGTGTCAAGCGCCTGCCAAGGGAAACTAGGGATTCACGGACAAAAGACAATGGACAGCCGACAAAGGTCTGCTCGAGTTGGAGTGGCAAGGTGGAGGGTGGAATGTCAACCTCCATGCTCCACCTCCCGCTCTCACCTCCAACTCTGAAAGGAAAGGAGTAAGGAGCAAGTGTGGTAGCCAACGTCTTGTTGTGTGCCACCCGCCGCCACAACCGAATGTGACTGCCCGCACTTACTCCCCGCTTGCCTATAACTTACATTGCAACTGCGTAGATTCCGAGTTTCTCCAAAGTTATCCTCATTCACATTCCCATGCGCCGCGCGGGCGGCGAGCTACTTGCTCCCTACTCCTTCTTCCATGGCGAACGACCGGAACAGCGTCCCCGCGCCGTCCGTCTCCTCCGCCAGCGTCTGGAGGTGCAGGTAGGAGAGGCCAAACGGCGGCACAGACGCAAGTACCTCTGTTGCGACGGTGCGACCGTCGATGGAGAGGACGGCCGTGCCGGCCGCGCAGTCCCAGGCCACCGTCACCGCGTGCCAGCCGGCGGCCCGCAGCGCGGGGTCGTCGAGGACGCGCGAAAACAGGCTCCGCGCCGGATTCGTCTCATCGCACGGGTTGATCCAGTGGTCGGCGAGCGTCAGGCGGAAGCCCGCACCGACGACGCGGCAGTCGAGCGTCACGCGGCCCCGGCGCGCGGCGGGGAAGTTCCAGACGACGCCCTGCCGGTCGCTCACAAGCCGGGGGTCGCGAATGCGCGCGAGCTGGAGCACCTCCCGCCGGGTCTGCGCGTCCGTCTCCGGGTCGCGGACGAGGAGCGCGCCCGGCACCCGGTTCCAGGCGCAGTGACCGGCGAAGCCCTTCCACCCGCCCGTGAGGGACTTCACGTAGAGGTGGTTCGACACGTTCTCGAAGCCGTGCCGAAAGTCCTCCTTGCGCGACGTCTCGCAGAGCCAGTCCGGGTCGAAGACGACCATCCGCCGCGACACGACGTTCTGCCCGTACGCCAACAAGACCTTGCCGTCCGGCAGCTCAAGCGCCTGCGTCTGGTGGACGCTCTTGTCGATCTCCTCGAACGGCAGGTTGCCCCGCTGGCGAAAGTCGGCCGCGTTGCGGATCGGGTTGAGGGCAATCTCGCGAAAGCCCCGCCACGTGCGCCCGTCGTCCTCGGAGATCGCCGCGTGCAGGGCGTCGCGGTTCGTGAACACCGACTCCCATGTCCCCGCCAGCGTCGACCCGTCGAGCTCAGGGTACTCCGACGCGTCGCGCGTCGGCAGCATCTGCGTGTTGTTCCAGACGAAGAGAAGCCGCCCGTCCTTCAGGCGAAAAAGATACGGCATCGTGTTCGCCTGCCAGAACGCCGGGTCGGGCGTTCCCTCGCCCCACGTCTCACCGCCGTCCGACGACCGGTAGAACGCGACGTGCGGCCCGCTCGTCCGGACGGCCATGAGCAGCGTTCCGTCCCTCAATTCGGCGACCGTCGGCTCGCAGCCGTCGTTGAACCAGTGCGGCCGCTTGTCCCCTGGCGCCAGCGGTTCCACGCCCGGCACGGGCGCGACCTCGACGCGCCGCCATGTCTCCCCGTCGTCGTCGGACAGCATAAGCGCCGCGCGGTAGCACGCGCCGTTCTCGCAACGGACGTCGGAGAAGGCGGCCACCCAGCGACGACGGCCCGTCAGCGCCAGCAGCTGGCGGAGCTCCTGCCGCTTCCACGGGTAGCGCACGACCGACGGCGCGACATCGCCCGGCCCGATCTTCGAGCGGACGCATTCGAGGAAGCCGTCCGCGCCGTCGCGCCAGTAAAGCCAGCCATCGCCATACGGGCTCTTCACCATCGGCCCGACGTCACCCTCGGCGGCCAGGCGCAACGCCCAGTTCGCGCCGTCGCGCGACGCGAGGAAGACGCGCCGACGGCAGCCGTCAACCGTCTTCCACCCGTAGTGGCGAATCTCGCCGTCCGCCGTCACGCAGAGGTCGCGCACGGCGGACGTCGGCGGCGTCGCGACGACGACCGGCGCCGAGACCCGTCCAAGAGGGCAGCCCACCGCATCGGGCGCGGCCTCCGCCGCAGAGGACGCCAAAGCCGCCGCCAGCACGACAGCGCAGACTTTCAAGGCCTTGCACATCACTTGGCCCTTTCGCCGAACAGCGTCCATTCGACGACGCGCGGCAGGATCCCAGCCGGCGCGCCCACCACGGACAGCCGTGCCGCCGTCGCCCGGAACGGACGCGTTTCGCGGTAGTCGACCAGGAGGTCGCGGTCGTTCGCCGACGCATCAACGGCGCAGGCCCAGTCCCCCGCCTCCCCCTTCAGCCAGAGGCGATAGCGGACGGGCCCCGCGTCGACCCCGCCCTTCGGATCGTATCCGCCGTCCGACCAGATGACCCGGTTCGCCCGAACCGCCTCCGGCCTGAGGAACTCGTACTCAAGCTCGTACGGCAGCCCCTGCGGGACGAACTCCGTCTCGAGGCTCTGGTCAAACGCCGCCCCGCCAAAATGCCAGACGCCCCGCACGGGCGGCCAGTCAACGCCGGCGGCGTCGCCCCCCGAAAGCGGCTGCGGCTCCGAGGAGGCCGAGCGGGCGACGACATTCCCCTCCGCGTCGAACGTCAGGCGGTCCATGCCGATCCGGCGCTCGAACTGGTGGCGGATGGACGCGTGGACCGTGTAGAAATACCACCACTCGCCGTTCTCGTCCTCGACGACCGAGCCATGGGCCGTCCCCGTCACGGCGCCCTTCGGGCTGAAGAACACGGGATTGTTCGCCTGCAGGACGAAATCGCCCAGCGGCGACGTCGCGCGGGCCACCCCCGTCGCGTAGGTCGGATGCTCCGTGCCGCCGGCGGCGAACACGAGGTAGTAGGATCCGTTCCGCCTGAACGCCCACGCCCCCTCCACGAAGCCGAACGGCTTGTTCGGGAACCGTTCCCACGGGTTGCCCTCCGGATCGTAGGCGACGAGCCGCCTGGCGGGCGTGATGGCCCGGCACGGGTTCTCCGGGTCCAGCTCGCAGCCCCAGATCCCGCTCGTCGGCGAACAGCCCCAGTAGAGGTAGAGCCTGTCCCCGTCGGCGAACAGCATGGGGTCCGCCCACCCCGGGACGCCCTCCCCCTCCGGAAGGGCCATGCGGCCGACCGGCGCGAACGGCCCTTCGGGGCTGTCCCCGCGCCAGACGGTCCCGCCCGAGCCCCAGCCGCCGCAGACAAGGAACTTGCCCCGGAACCTGACGACCGTCGGCGCGTATCCGAAGGCGAATTCCGGCAGCCCGACGTCGACGCGCTCCCACGTCGCGCCATGGTCCGCCGACTTCCAGCAGCCCGCCATCACGCCCGACACGTACAGGTACCAGACGCCCTTCTCGACGATGACGGCCGGGTCGCCCGCCTCGCGGAAGGCCCCCTGCCGGGAGAGCAGGGCCGGATCGCCCAGCGCGTCCGAAATCGCGTCCTTCTGCGCGAACGCCCCGCGCGGATAGTCCGGCAGCGAGAGCGGGTTGCAGTAGGTTCGCGCGCCAGACCCATGAGCCGCACGCTTTTCGTCCAGCACCTCACGAACCCGCAGCTGCTGGCCGTCGTCTTCGAGACGGACGAGTCGCATGCGCTCCTGCTCCGGCTTTTCGGGGCCGTGGAACGTCAGGTACAGTTCGCCGTCCAGACCCCTGAAAATCATGCCGTGCCCGCCGTTCTCGCCATACAGGATCTCGTCCTTCGTCCAGGGCCCGGCGAGCCGCCCGTTCACGGACGACCGGACTAGCACGCAATACCCATGCCCCTCGATGAAGTTCGACCAGATGAGATAGAGCCGTCCGCTCTTCTCCGAGCGATACAGGAAACAGCCGTCCGTCACGCGCGCGGCCCCCTCCATTGCCGAACGGGCGTCCAGCAGCCGGCGCGGCGCGGACGCAAACGCGGATAGGTCGTCCGTCAACGGCGCGTACTCGATCGTTCCGTTCGCGAGCTGGCACCATTCGTGGCAGTAGACCATGTAGGGGCGGCCGTCCTCCACATGCAGCGTCCCGTCGAGCGTCATCAGCTCGCGCGGCGGCACGGGGCCGTCCTTGACGGCGCGGAAAGGCCCGCGCGGCGAGTCCGCCCGAAAGACCCACGTCCCGCGTGGCGTCAGGTTCTTCGGGTCGGCATCCGGCGAGAGCGCCGCCACGCGGAAGGCGTTCGTGCTCTGGGTCAGCGTCACGAACAGCCAGTACGCCCCGTTGTAGCGGTGGACTTCCGGCGCCCAGACGGCCGTGCAGTCCATCTCCGGCGGCAGCGTCAGGACGGGCGTCGCCTCCGACCAGCGTTCAAGGTCGGCGCTTTCGCGCACCGCGACGCCGCGTCCGCCAAACCAGGGCTTCGACTCGTAGAGGTAATAGCGCCCGCCGTCCACAAGGACGAACGGGTCGCGAATGCGGAAGTCCGCGCGCCGCACGCCGGACGTGGCGGACGGCGCGGCGCAGAGGGACTCGGCCGCGAGAACGGCCAGGACAGCGAAGAGGCGTCTCATCATAGGATTCGTCTTTCCTGAACTTGGCCTCACTTGACCTTGCGCGTCCAGACGCCGCTGCCGCGCGTGTGGATGAAGAGGCGGCCACGGTCAAGGACGAGGCGGTGGGTCGTGCCGGTCGGGACCTTCAGCCCTTCGGGCAGAACCGACCAGTGCGCGCCGCCGTCCTGCGAGACGCAGATGTCTTCGCGGTCCCGCGACAGGGTGGCGACCAGCCCCCGGCGATGGCGGTCGAACGCCAGCGCATACCCCAGGCCCTCGCTACCGGGCAGCATTCCCCGGAAGGTCTTGCCGCCGTCCGTGTACTCGGCAATGCCGTTCGCGGTGGCGATCAGGAAGCGCCCGGGCACGAACGGATCGGCCGCGAACGTGTATTCGGTGACCGAATAGCGCTGGGCCAGCTTCACCCAGCGGTCGGCCGCGCGGTCGAGACGGTACATCTCGCCCGTGTGGCGTCCGCCCATGAGCGCGCTGCCGTCGGACGAGAACGCGATCTGCTCCGCCCAGCCGGCCGTGCCGCCGCCCTCGAACTCGTGGTTGCGGAAGAACGCCTTCGCCGGATCCATGCCCGCCGAGAACCACTCCCACGTGTCTCCGCCGTCCCGCGAGCGGTAGACGCCGCCCTTCCCCGGCGCAATCTCCGCGCCCCGGCAGACGTAGACGTCGTCCGTCGTCGGATCGACGGCAATGCCGAAGACGCCGCCGCCGTCCTTCAGCCAGCGGCTGGCCGCGAGGCCCTCGTACTTCGAATACCGCCACGTCGTCCCAGCGTCCTCGGAGATGACGATCGACCACGCCCCCTTGCCGCCGACGCCATAGACGCGGCCGGGACGCTTCGCCGACCACGCGAAGTCCGTCAGATCGACCGGCCCGCCGATCGACCCCAGGAACGTCCGTCCGCCGTCATGCGAATAGACGCCCACCTGGTCGGCGAGACCGTAGACGATGTTCGTCGCCGAATGCGGGTCGCACGAGACCGTGAACGGCACGATCTGGTTGATCGTGTCAATCCGCGTGACCCAGTTGCACCCGCCGTCGCGCGACTCCCAGAGGTCGTACCAGTCCGTCGTCAGCCAGTGCGCGGGATCGGACGGATCGACCGTGAGCGAACACGTCGAACAGCGCGTCTTCAGCTCCAGGTTGTTGCGGCGGAGGAAATGCTCGGAGACGGGATTGCCCTGCCGCAGCGACTCGATTGGAATCGCCCGCCACGCCGCGTCCGCCGCCGTGCGCCGGTACGGGTTGCCGTCCCAGTCGCAGACGACCACGAAGTCCGGCCCGGCCGCGAGCGTCAGGTATTCGCCGGGGCGGCTGTACCACAGCTGCGGATCACGCACGGCCGGCGGACGCGGCAGCCCCTGATGGTAGTCCGTCCAGGTCTGCCCGCCGTCGTCCGAGCGGCGGAGCGCGCCACCGTCCCTGTCCTCGAAGATGCCGACGAGCGCCGACGCGCCCGGCAGCTGCACCATCTCCAGCGGAGCCGCCGCGCCCTCCAGCAGCTTCCACGAGAGGCCGTCGTCGTCCGAGCGGAAGAGCCCGTACTTGAGCGGCGCGCGCGAGAAGCCCTGGCGGAACGACGACCGCACGTGCCGCGCGTCCGGCGCCGAGGCGTAGACGCGTCCGGGACGGGCGGCATCATAGGCGAGCGACGTGAACTCGTAGCCGTCGCCGCCGCAGGGCGTCCACGTCTCGCCGCCGTCGGACGAGCGGAAGATGCCGTCGCCGACGGTGGCCGCGAGCAGCCGGGCGGGCTGGCGCGGATGGCGCACGAGGACCTTGCCGAGATGCTTCGCGCCCGAGCCCTCGCCCGCGAACCGGGCCTTGAGCGTGCGGCGGAACGTCCGCCCTCCGTCCGACGAGACGTAGGCCCCGGCGGGATTCACGTCAATCCGCCATCCGGCGACGAGCACGATGCGATCCGGATTCTGCGGATCGATCAGGAGGCCGCGCACGTGGTCGGCGTTGGCCGCGCGCTGGCCGGCCGTGAAGTTGGAATGGAGCGGACGCCACGTGCGCCCCGCGTCATCGGTGCGGTACGGCCCGCCGACGTCGGCGTAGGCGTACCAGACGTTCGGATGGGACGGCGAGACCTCGACGCCCGTCATGCAGCCGCCGCCCGCGAGCGGCAGCAGCGTCCACGGGCTCGCGTCCGCCGCTCGCGCCGCCCCAGCGGCGCACGCGACGCAGGCCGCCAGGCCCAGCGCGCGCACTGCCCAATTCGTCTGCTTCATCTTTTCGTTCATGTTCTTCATCGTCTTCAAGCTTTCCCCTATGGTACCAAAAATCAGCGGATGATTACAAGCCCGCCTGTCCGCGGCGCCGCGTACAGGTGGTCGCGGGCGCCTAGGACGCCGACCGACACGCGCACCTCGTCCACGAACCCAGTGAACCCCGACGAGCCGAGGACAAGCCCCGCGCCGGAGCCGAAGTCGAAGGCGGACGCGACCGTGCGCGCGGCCACAACCTGATGATCCCACCAGAGCGTGACGGTCACGCCCGCGTCGGTCGTCTCGTGCGACACCGCGACATGGTCCCAGTCGTCGTCGAACGCCACGGACGGGAACGCCTCCGCGCCCGCGACCGTGAACGAGCCGTCCGCCGCCAGCCGCCAGAACGCCGCCGTCGCGTCCGTCCCCCGCGTGAAGGCGAGGACGCTGTCGTTCGCCGCGCCGCCCGTGCGCTTCACGAACGCCTCGAACGTCGCGGACGGCTCGTCCAAGACGCCATTGCCCGCATAGGCGACCGTCCCGCCCGTCAGCGCCGCGCCCAGGCGATTGGGCGCGCGAAGCTCCTGCCCGTCCGCGTCCAGGATCGCCCGCGAGACGCGCCCGCGTCGGATGCGCTCGACGCCCGTCTCGGACGGCACGCCGACCGGCGCAAGGACGGCTGTCGTGGCCGAATTCCAACCGTCGTCAAACCGCACGTCGAGGCGCGGCGCATCAACCGACAGCGCCGTCGTGTTCACGAACTCCGTCACCTTGAGCGCGCGCTTCGTCAGCCGCAGCTCGTCGAAGAAGCCCCGCGAAAGGCCGCCGCCCACGCCATAGGACATGGACTGGCCACAGCCATAGTAGAGGCGATCGGGCCGCGTCGCGCCCGTCCTGAGCGGATTCTCCACGTCCGTGAAGCGGTGGAAGAGCGCATGGTCGAGATAGACCGACAGCGTCCGCATCGACTGGTCGCACACGACGGCCACGTGATGCCAGCGTCCATCCGCAAGGTCCTGGTCGCCAAGCACGCTTCCAAAGTCTCCCGCCGAACAGCCCAGCCTGTTCTGACCGAGGTTCGTGAGAAAGACGCTCCAAGCGTTCGGGCAGTTGAAGAGATAGCCATAATAGGTCGTCTGCCCCTCGACCTTGAAGTAGGTCTCGGCCGTGAAGCTGCCGGTGGAGAAGGCGTAGTCGGGGTCGTCAAACACATACCCGCCGGCCACACTGCCGTTGTTCTCCTGCCCAATGTCGCACAAAAGCGCACCCACATTGGCGGTCGCCTCAGCGCTCCGCGCCGTCGGGAAGAAAGCCGTCGGCACATCCGCCGTCGTCTGCTCGAACGTCTTCGCCGTCCACTTCGTGCACCCGAGCTCCAGCGGCGGACGCACGGCGGACGGATCAAGGGTGTCGTCGAAATTCAGGTAGGCCCGCGTCTCCGCGAACACGGGGAACCGCTGCGCCGACAGGAACTCGGTCGCGCGCAGCGCCTTCCGCGTGAGACGGATCTCGTCATAGGCACAGCCCTTGACGCAATGCCACGCGCCGTTGCCCCAGCTGCCGGCGCCCAGATAGAGCGGATCGTCAGACTTGAGCTCCGTCAAGTCCTTCTCGAACGACAACTCCTTGACCAACCGCTGGTCAATGTAATAGCGCAGCACGCGCGTGTCCTTCGCGTAGACGATGGCGTAGTGGTGCCACGCACCGTCCGCCAATCCGGGAACGTATTCCTCACTGCAGGAGACCCTCCCATCGTTCTGCATGCGCATGTAGAAAAGGTTGTTCTGATGGACAAGGTAGCCATCGGGGTCGTTGCTTCCCGTCCCCATCTGGCTCGCGTCCGCACAGAGGAAGAAGAACTCCAGCGTAAAGTCGCCAGCCAGGTACGAGGTGTCGTTCAAGATGAGCCGCCCGTTGGCGACAAGCTCCAGCGAGCCCGGATTGGTCTGTCCCTCTGCGTCAAGAACGCTCGTCGGGTAGACCTGCGGCAACTTGTCCGTCGCGCCAACGGCGGGCGAAGCCCCGCTGTTCATCCGCAGGACGAGGGTCGGCTTGTCGGTCGTGCCGTTGCACAAGTCGTTGACGTTGTCCGAAAGCAACGCGGCATCGCAGGACGCATAGACCAGCGTCGCGTCCGACGTCACCGCCTCCAGCTTCCGCATCCGCGCCCGCACGGTCTCCGCAAGGGCCGGCGTCGTGAGAAACCCGGCCGGCGTGAGCGCGCGCTTTGTCAACCGCACCTCGTCGTAGGCAACGCCCTTCGGAACACGGTTGAAGTTGTAGTCGCCATTCCGCCCGTAATTACTGATCCGAAAGAAGTCATAACTTGCCGTGTCCGTCGGCGGCGAGACCACATAGTCCGCCGTGCCGACTAGCCGATAGTCGAGGTAGTAGGCGAACGTGCCGCGCGCCCGATCCTGCACGACCGCGAGATGGTGCCACACGCCGTCGTTGATGGTCGGCGCGCTGACAAGGTTCGTCCAACCGCCCGTCTTGAGGATGGGACACCCAGTACTGTCGAACTGGATCATCCAGGCCTTCGGGTGGTAGACAATGTAGTTTCCGCTGAGGCCACTTACGCCCTTGTCGGCATCGATGCGGATAAAGCACTCGAACGTGAAGTCACCCGCGCAATACCCGGACGCACCCTGCCATTCGACGGCAGGCGAGGGTTCCCCGTCCTTGTTGTACAGGTAGCCGCCATTCGCCATGTCAACACCGCCGAGGCCGTCCCGCACGACATCCGCAACGCGGCCCTCCGTCAGGAGGAGGTCATTGTTCCGGTATGTACTCGTGAACTTGTCCGCCGCCGTCGCGGCGTTCACGCCGAAACTGTAGTCGGCGTCGCAGGTCACGTAGAGAACCGTGTCCGCATCCACGTTCACGGCACCAGACGCCGTGACAGCGCCAACAAGCGTTGCGGCCGACACGGCGAGAATCTTTTTCGCTGTCATGAGTGTTCCTTTCGTTTTTGTGGGGTTGTCAAAAAAGGAAAAGCAACTCTCGCCGCGCGTGTCTACGGCGGCTGGTTGCTGCGCTCGGTCAATCCGCACGGCCGTGCCGCGCGAATCAGTCCCTGCTAGATTTTCTGGGGGGGGGGAGCAGGTGTAGACAAACAAACGGGTCTCAGGCCGAACGCGTCCGGCCTTCTTTTCGCACGTCTTCGTGCGCCCGTCTCTGACACCTGTCCTCATCACGCGGGTAGTGTATCACAAGGCACCCCGCCTTGTAAAGTTGATATGTCAACTTTTCCAGAGGACCAAAAAACGAAAGCGAGCCGCAGTTCAACACTGCGGCTCGCCTCCTTGTCTCGAAAAAGACCTGTTACTTGGCCTCTTCGACGATCGTGACGAACTTGCCGTCCTTGACGAACTTCACCTTGCCGTCCTTGAGGGCGAAGAGCGTGAAGTCACGGCCTTGGCCAACGTTCTTGCCGGGATGGATCCTCGTGCCGCGCTGGCGGACGATGATCGAGCCAGTTTTCAGGAACTGGCCATCATAAGCCTTGACGCCGAGGTACTGCGGGTTCGAGTCGCGACCGTTGCGGGCAGATGCGGAAGTAGCCATTTTTCAGATTTCCTTTCTGCTTAGGCGATGGACTTGACCGTCGCGACCGTCAGCTGCTGACGATGACCGACGAGGCGACGGCTGCCTTTGCGGCGCTTCGCCTTGAAGTTGAAGACCTTCTTGCCCTTGATGACGCCGTCGACCGTGAGGACGACCTTCGCGCCCTCGACATAGGGCTTGCCAACCTTGAGGGTCGTGCCGTCCGAGACCGCGAGAACGGTCGTGAGCTCGGCATCCTGACCCGCCTCGACCGCGATCTTTTCAATCTCGATCTTGTCGCCGACCTTGACAAGCGTCTGCTTGCCGCCGGACTCGAGTACTGCGTATGCTTCCATTTCGTTTTCCTTTCTTGCCGCGCCAGAGCGCCCTGCCCCGGCGACTCCCGCTTTCCTTGTGGCGTACCACGAAAAACTGGGATTTGCGTAGTATATCAAAATCCGCTTTCGCCCGTCAAACGCCCGCCGACACCACCGAGTACAACGGTGATTTTTCAAGTTTACCCATTGACAAATCGAAAAAATATGAGATACTATTTGCCCGTTCGCTGGGAGAATGGCTTTTGGCGAACAAAAAAACAAAGGAAACAGGCAAAAATGAAGATCAAGACCGTCAAGAAGGCTCCGGCAGCGAAGGCTGTCGTGAAGAAGGCCGCGACGTGCGCGGCCAAGTGTTGCTGCGCGACGCAGAAGCCCGCGACCAAGGCCGTCACGTTCACGGTCCACGCGGAAAAAGGCAAGGCCGTCTATGTGGCCGGCGAGTTCAACGACTGGGACCCGACGGCAAAGAAGATGGCGTTCAAGGCCGGCGTCTACACGGCGACCGTCAAGCTCGCCCCTGGCGACTATCAGTACAAGTTCGTGATCGACGGCACGTGGTGCGCCGATCCCGAGAACGTGAACGCCGTCGCCAACGATCAGGGCACGTTCAACTCGGTCATCACCGTCAAGTAAGCGAAATCGGCTTCATCGCCACGCACGCGGTGAACCGGTTCAAGAGCGAGGGCCTCGGAATCTCCGAGGCCCTTTCTTTTTTCAATTCGATTCTTTTTTCAATTCAAAAGGTGGATTTCTTCACTTCTTACAGCAGAATGTTCAGCATCTCGGCGAGGAGCCGTCCGCTCACGAGAAGCGACGCTTCGGAGATGTTCGCGACCGAATCTTGCGGCGTGTGCCAGAAGGAGTTGCCGGGCCCATACGAAAAGTCGATGAGGTCGATTGCCCGGAAGCCCCGGTTGAGGAACGGCACATGGTCGTCCTTCACGCAGTCGTCCGTCGGGCGAACGAGCCCCGGCTTCCCAATGCGCCGCGCCGCGTGGACGGCGATCTTCGCCAGGGCCGGCGTGCCGTTCGCCGGCACGACAATCGAGAGATCGCGGTCGCCCAGCATGTCCAGGCAAATGACCGCCTGCACCTTCCGCCCCGTCTCGTGCAGATAGTCCGCCGCGCGCTTCGACCCCCAGAGCCCGTCGTTCGCGGCATAGCTCTCCATGCACTCCTCGCCGTCCGTCCAGACGAGCAGGAGATTGCCCTTGCGCTCCGTCCAACCCGAAAAGGCGCTCGCGATTCCGACCAGGAGCCCGCTCGTGGAGGCGCCGTCGTTCGCGCCCGGACAGTCCACCCCCGGCTTCGTGTCGTAGTGCGAGACGAGGACGACCCAGCGCGCGTCCGGATCAGCCGGACGAAACTCGGCGTAGAGGTTCGTGAAGCTCCGCTCGCCCTTCGGCGTCGCCGCCGTGAACGTGTCACGCCGGACATCGGCGCCCGCCGCGCTCGCGGCGTCCAGCAGATAAAGCGAAGCCAACCGCCCGCGATGCGTTCCCGCGTCGCGCGGCGCATAGTCCTCGGCCAGCGTCCGCGCCGTCTCGAACGCGAGATGCGCGTCAGCGGGCGTAAACGCCAGCGCGGCGGCGAGGAGGGAAACAAAGGCCATTGTCAGTCAATCGTGACGCCGATCATGCGGATGATGCGGTCGAGTTCATCGTTGTCGAAGAAGTCGATCTCGACGACGCCCTTCGTATGGCGACCGTTTGCGTGCGACACACCGGGCGTCACGCGCACGGCACAGCCGAGATGCTTCTTCATCTTGTCGACGAGGCTGCGCACGTAATGCTCGGGCAGATCGGGCTCGCCCTTCTCTTTCGCCGCGACCGGCGCATGCAGACGCGCGACCTTCTTTTCGAGCGCGCGCACGGTCAGCTGATCGTTCACGCAGTCGCGCGCCAAGAGGACGCGCTCCTTCTCGTCCTCGACCGACAGGAGGACCTTCGCGTGTCCGACGGACAGAAGTTGCGTCGCGACCAGCTGCTTGACCTCTTCCGGCAGTTCCAGAAGGCGCGTCGCGTTCGCGACCGTCGCGCGCCCCTTGCCGACCTTCTCGGCGACTTCGGCCTGCGTGAGGTTGAACTTCTCCTGAAGCGTCCGGTACGAGACGGCTTCCTCGATCGGGTTCAAGTCCTCGCGCTGAAGGTTCTCCGTCGTCGTCATGACGGCGGCCGTCTGGTCATCTGCCTCGACGAGCGTGACGCGAATCTTCGCCCACCCCGCGAGCTGCGCCGCACGCAGACGGCGCTCGCCCGCAATCAGCTCGTAGCGGCCCTGCGCATTGCGGCGCACGGTCGGCGGCTGGACAAGCCCGTTGTTCTTGAGCGATTCGGCGAGCTCGCGCAGCTCCTCTTCGCGGAACTCGCGGCGCGGCTGGTAGGGCGAGCGCTCGATGTCGACGATCTTCAGCTCAAGCGGCTGGCCCGGCACGGCCGCCGGGGCCGCGCCCAGCAACCCGCTCACGCCCGCCCCGCCGAAATCGACGCTACGGCCGAGGCCGTGCTTGCGCTTATCAGCGGCAACGGAGACCTTCGCGGCCCCCGTTGCTTTCTTCAGGTAAGGATTGCCCTTCGACACGTCACACGCCCTTCTGATCAGAAGTAGGCGTTGACGATCGGAAGCACCTTGATCTTGTTGTCGAGGATGATGTTCACAAGACCAATCTGGAAGCCCCACGGGCACTCGCGCGCAAAGTTGACGAGACCGATCTGGCAGCCGTGAAGCTCGTCCGCAAAGTTGAAGCACCCAACCTCAAGCCCGTAGGCGACCTTCGCGATGTTGCCGCCGACGGCGAGGTTCGCGCCGTAGGTCTGCGCCGTCGTGAAGCTGACGAGGCCGACGACCTGAACGCCCCAGAAGTTCGACTGCTGGTAGGCGCCGATGAACTCGACGTCAACGCCCCACATCTCGCCCTCGCGGTAGGCGAAGCCGCCGATGTCCATGCCATATGTCTCGTGGAAGGAGATGTTCGCGCCCAGCGTCGTGCGGATGCCGTAGATGTCCTTCGCGTTCCAGTTGCAGAGACCCGAGAGCTGCCAGCCCATCAGGTCGTCGCGCGTCGTCATCGCGAGGCCGCCGATGCCGATGCCGTACATCTTCGGCGCGTCGGAATAGAAGAGGTTCAGGTCGAGGCCAAAGACGTCCCACCGCGCCATGCCCCAGGGGAGCTGCACCGGCGAGGCGAGGCCAATCGCGACCGGCGTCCAGCCGATGGCGCCCTCCTCCTCTTCCTCCGCAAAGGCGGGAACCGAAACGGCCAACGCAAGGGCCGCAAAACCAAACGCGACGGAATTCTTCATGTGTGTCTTCTCCTAGTTGAAAAAATTAGTTGTATTTTACACTTTCGGCGCCGCCCCGTCAAGGGCGGACGCCGCCGCCTTCGCATATTTCTCGCGGACGCGCAGGAAAAGCCAGCCCGTCAGCGGAACCGTGAAGATGTAGAGGATGCCGAGCGACCCGATCGCCAGCCAGAAGTTGGAGACGAGGAACGCGACGAGCAGCAGCAGCCCCGCCAGGACAAGCGGCAGATGCCGCCGGGAGACGTGCAGGTGCTTGAGCGAGATCGTCGGCAGGCGCGAGGCCATGAGCGACCCGACGAACAGGAGCATGAACACCCCCGTCCACGGATTCTGCAGCACCGTCGCAAACGCCGGGGACAGGCCCTTCGCGTCGAGCGCGAGCGAGAGGATCGCCGGCGAAAGGAGCATCCAGCAACCGCCCGGCGCCGGCACGCCCGTGAAGAAGTGCGTCCAGTACGGCGCCGTCTCCTGCTCGAGCATCGTGTTGAAGCGCGCAAGCCGGAAGCAGTCGCACATCGCGTAGTAGAGCGCGCAGCCGAGGACGATGCGGATGAACGGCCGCGCGACGACCGAGCCGTCGGCGAGCGTGTGGTCCGGCCCGCCCGTCATCCAGAAGTACATGAACATCGCCGGCGCGACGCCGAAGTTCACGAAGTCGGCCAGCGAGTCGAGCTCGGCCCCTAGCTTGGAGCTCGCGTTCAGGAGCCGCGCGATCCGCCCGTCCATCCCGTCGCAGACGCACGCGACGAGAAGCGCCCACAGGGCCGGCAGGAACCGCCCCTCGGACGACAGCGAGATGGACGTGATGCCCGCGCACGCCGCGAGCGACGTCACGAGATTCGGGACGATCGCGCGAAGCGGCACGCGGTCGTGCCGCGCCTCGCGCGGCCGACGACGACGCCCCCTGAAGCGAAAACGGCTCATGGCTCCTACTTGACCGAGATGTGGATGCCGCCGCCCGCCGACGCGGCCGCCGGCGGCTGCGGCTGGGCCTTCGCCGCGTTCTTGCGCGGCGGCCCGATGAGGCAGAAGTGGATGCGCCCGTCGGTCTTCGGGGCCTGCTCGACCGAGCATTCGCCCTGGATCATCGACAGGACTTCGGCGATCTTGTCCTCGCCGATGTCGCGATGGGCGTTCTCGCGCCCACGGAACTGGAGCGACAGGCGCACCTTGTTGCCGTCGGCGAGGAACTCGCGGATCTGCTTGAGCTTGTGCTGGATGTCGCCGACGTCGGTGCCGGGATGGAACTTGATCTCCTTCACCTGCGTCGCCTTCTGCGACTTGCGCTGCTGCTTCTCGCGGATGGACTGCTCGTACTTGAACTTGCCGTAGTCCATGATCTTGCAGACAGGCGGCTGGGCGTTCGGCGTGATCTCGACCAGGTCGAGACCCCGGCTGTCCGCCAGCTTCTGCGCTTCGCGCGTCGCCATGACGCCGAGCATTTGCCCCTGAGCATCAAGAACGCGCACCTGCGGTACGCGGATCTTGTAGTTGACACGAGTGAACTGTGCGATAACCCACCTCTTTTGGTTGTTGATGATTCGCGTATTCTACCACATTCCGCGGAGAGAAAGCAAGCCGCCAAGCGACCGCGTGCGCCTCAATGCTCCTTGATCGTCCCCTTCAGGACGGCGATGAAGGCCGACTGCGGCACGTTCACGTGGCCGAACTCCTTCATGCGCGCCTTGCCGCGCTTCTGCTTCTCGAGGACCTTCATCTTGCGCGTGACGTCGCCGCCGTAGAGCTTCGCGAGCACGTCCTTCCGGAACGGGCGGATGTCCTCGCGCGCGATGATCTCCCTGCCGATCGCCGCCTGCACGGGAATCTTGAACTGGTGCGGCGGAATCGTCTCGGCCAGCGCCTTGCACATCTGGATGCCGCGCGCGCGCGCCTTGTCGCGGTGGACCATCGTCGCGAACGCGTCGACCGTCTCGCCGTTGAGGAGGATGTCCATGCGCACGATGTCCGAGACCTGGTAGCCGCTCGGCTCGTAGTCCATCGAGGCGTAGCCGTGCGAGACGGACTTCAGCGTGTCGTGGAAGTCGATCAGGATCTCGTTGAGCGGCAGCCGGCAGTGGAGCATGACGCGCTTCGCGTCGATCGTCTCCGTGCCCTCGACGAGGCCGCGCCGGTCCATCACGATGCGCATGACGTCGCCGATCGACTCCGACGGCGTGATGATGCGCGCCGTCAGGATCGGCTCGGAGATCGTCTCCAGCACGGACGGGTCGGGCATCTGGAGCGGATTGTCGAGATCCTTCTCCTCGCCGCTCTTGAGCTTCAGCTTGTAGACGACGCCCGGCGACGTCGAGATGATGTCAAGCCCGAACTCGCGCCGCAGGCGCTCCTGCACGATCTCCATGTGGAGAAGGCCGAGGAAGCCGCAGCGGAAGCCGAAGCCGAGCGCGAGCGACGACTCGTGGTGGAACGTGAAGGCCGCGTCGTTGAGGTGCAGCTTCTCCAGCCCCGCCGCGACCTTCGGGAACTCGTCCGTCGACATCGGGTAGATGCCGCAGAAGACGGTCGGGCGGATGTCCTGGAAGCCCGGCAGCGGCTCGGTCGCGCCAAGCTTCGCCGTCGTCACCGTGTCGCCGATCTTGATTTCGCTCGGATCCTTCACCGTGCCGACGATGTAGCCGACCTCGCCGGCCGCCAGGCGATCGACGGGCTTCTTCGTCGGCGAGAAGATGCCGACCTCATGCACCGTCGTCGAGACGCCCGAGCCCATGAACTTCACGTTCTGTCCGGCGGCGAGCGAGCCGTCCATCACGCGCACGTAGGTGATCACGCCCCGGAACTCGTCGAAGACCGAGTCGAAGACGAGCGCGCGGAGCGGCGCGTCGACGCCGCGCGTCTCGGGCGGCGGAATGCGCGTCACGATCGCCTCCAGGACGGCGGGACAGCCGACGCCCGTCTTCGCCGAGACGAGCAGCGGCTCGTCCATCGGAATGGCGAGGATGTCCTCGATCTCGCGCGAGACCTCCTTCACGTCCGCGCCCGGCAGGTCCACCTTGTTGAGGACAGGCACGATCTCAAGCTTCGCGTCCTGCGCAAAGTACGTGTTCGCGACCGTCTGCGCCTCAACGCCCTGCGCGGCATCGACGACGAGCAGCGCGCCCTCGCACGCGCCCATCGAGCGGCTGACCTCGTAGGCGAAGTCCACGTGGCCGGGCGTGTCGAGGAGGTTGAAGAGGTAGGTCTTGCCGTCCTTCGCCGTGTAGTGCATCGAGACGGGGTGCGACTTGATCGTGATGCCGCGCTCGCGCTCGAGGTCCATCGCGTCGAGCGTCTGCTCCTTGAGCTCGCGCGACGAGATCGCGTGCGTCAGCTCGAGGATGCGGTCGGAAAGCGTCGTCTTGCCGTGGTCAACGTGGGCGATGATGCAGAAGTTTCGGATGTTCTCAAGTCTCATGCTGCGCGGTTCCGTTCCCTTACCGGACAAAGGACTGCACGGCGCGCTTGAAGCCCTCGGCGCTGCGGGCGATGATCGCCTCGTCGACGCTGCAGCAGATGCGGACGTAGCCCGCGAAGCCGAAGCCGCTCCCCGGCACGACGAGGATGCGCTCCTTCACGAGCGCCTCCACGAACGCGACATCGTCGGCGACGGGGCTCTTCGCGAAGAAGTAGAACGCCCCCTTCGGCAGCGCGAATTCGACGCCCGCCTCCGTCAGCACCTTCGCCATCAGCTTGCGCCGACGGTCGTAGACCGCGAGGTCGACCGTCTCGTCCACAAGCGCGGCCGCGAGCCGCTGGCCGATGACCGGCGCGTTCACGTAGCCGAGCGTGCGGTTCGTGAGCGTGACGGCCGAAACGAGCTGCGCCTGGCCGGGCATGTCGGGATTCGCGACGAAATAGCCGATGCGCTCGCCCGCGAGCGAGAGCGTCTTCGAGAACGAGCCCAGGACGCACGCCCACTTCGTGAGCGGCAGGATCGCAGGCACCGTCACGCCGTCGAACGCGAACGCGCGGTACGGCTCGTCGGAGAGGAGGAAGAGCGGACGCGCCCCGTCCGTCGCCGCGCGCCGCGCATTCTCGGCCTCGACGAGCGCAGCAATCTGCGCGAGGACGTCGCGCGGGTAGATGCACCCCGTCGGGTTGTTCGGCGAATTGACGATGATCGCGCGCGTCTTCGGCGTGATCGTCGCCGCGATCCCCGCCATGTCCGGCAGGAAGGCCGGCGGCAGGGACGGCACCGTCTTCAGGACGCCGCCGAAGTGGCCGCAATAGGAGCCGTACTCGACGAAGTAGGGCGCGGGCGTGATGATCTCGTCGCCCGGCTCGACGACCGCGCGGAAGAAGCTCACCATCGCGCCGGCCGCGCCGACCGTCATCACGACGTCCTTCGCCGCGACGGGCGTCTCCTGCTGGCGCGAGAGGAAGCCGGCCATCGCCTCGCGGACGGACGGGATGCCGGCGTTCGGGCAGTAGCCGAGGCCGAGCGGCTGCACGGCCGCGTCCGCAAGCCGGATCAGCTCGTCGCGCGTCCGGGGCGGCGGCGGCACGTCGGGATTGCCGAGCGAGAAGTCGCAGACGGCGTCCTCGCCGAACTGGCGCTTGAGCTCAAGGCCCTTCTCGAACATCTTGCGAATGAAACTGGATCCCGCCATCGCGCGGGCAATCTCGCCTGTGACCGTCTGCATCTCAACTCCGCCTTTGCTTACTCCGCCGTCTCGCCGAACTCGATCTCCGGGAAGATCTCCTTGGCCGTCTTCGCGTATTCCGGGAACTCCTCGACGGCCTTCTTGGCCAGCTGCTCGCCCTTCTCGACCGCGCCGTTCACCTCCGCGCAGACGATCTGCATCGTCAGCGCCGCGCCCGTCATCGCGTCCGCCCAGTCCTTCAGGTTGAGCTTCGGCCGGGCATTGTCGCGCCCGCGGATGATGAAGTGGTTGATGAGCTCGTTCAGGTTGCCGGGGTAGTCCTTATAGAACTTGTGCCACGGAATCCGCGCCTTCGACTTGCCCCGGTCGAGGTTCATCTCGCGCTCGTTCACGGACGCCACCTTCGCGCCCTTGAGCTTGCCGCGGAAGACGTAGCCCCGGAGATTCCGGATGAAGATCTCCTGCATGTCCTTCATGTCGTTGACCTTGCGGATCTGGATGTCCGCCGCGTGCTGGCCCTCCGGCGTCTTCAGGTCGGCCTTGAGGGTTTCAAGCTGGCGGAGCGCGTTCTTCCAGTCGAGCTGGCGCAGGGAGCCCTGCGCGACAATCGTCTCGAACTTGTCCGTGACCGCCTGCATCTCCTCGTCGATCTTCGCCTGGCGCTCGGCGGCGAGCTTCTCCTGCCGCGCCTTCTCGGCGGCAGCGGCGGCCTCGGCCTTCGCCTTGCGCTCGGCCTCGAGCTTCTCGATGCGCAGCCGCTTCGCCGTCTGCTCGACGAGCTTCTCGCCGCGCGTCTTGATGTAGGTGATGCCCTTGCGGACGTTCTCGACGTCCTTCGACGTCTTGATCTGGTCGAGCATCTCCGCGAGCGCGACGGACAGCTTGCCGAGCGCACGGGCGTTCTCCTCCGTCTTCTCGACGAACGCCTCGCCTTCCGCGCTCTTCTTCACGAGCGCGCGCACGGACTGGCGGATGCGGATCGCGCTCGCCTGGCAGCCGTAGGCTCGCGCCCAGAGCTCGCGCATCGAGACGACGGCGGTCGGCAGTTCTTCGGCGGGCTTCGCTTCGGCGGCCGGCTTCGCGGGCTTGTCGGCCGGCTTCTGGTCCGCCGGCTTCGCCTTGCCGTCCGGCTTCTTCGCGTCCTTCGCAGCCGTCGCCGGCGCGGCGTTTGTCGCAGGAGCCGCCGCAGCCGCCGGGGCCGCGTTCGTCGCCGCCGGGGCGGGCGCCGCCACAGCCTGCGGCGTCTCGTTCGTCGAGGCGATCGCGTCCAGCAGTTCCTTCGTCGGTTCGGGCTTCAAGAGCTTCGCGTGTTCGGGCTTCAGCAGCTTCGCGAGATCCTTCATCGGCTCTTCGCAGGCCGCGACCGCCTTCTGCGCGAACTCGTCGAACTCGTCCGCGAACTTGACGGCGTGGGCCACGGTGTCCGTCACGGCGGCGCGGGCCTTCTCGTAGCCCTGCATGATCTGGCGCTGCTCCTCGGCCGCCTTCGCCTTCTTGTCGGACACGACGAACCACCAGAGCCCGCCGCCGATGCCGGCGATGAGCAGGATGCCGACGACGAAGAAGAGGATCACCTTGACGAGCAGGTTGCCGCCCTTCTCGTCCTCGTCATCCTCCGCCTCGTTCGCGGGCTTCTCCGTCTCGTCGAGCGCGCCTTCGTCGCCCGCCTCGCCGCTTTCGAGATTCTTCTTGACCGCGCCCGGACGCTTCATCATCGTCGTGCGCCGCCCGCGCACCATCATCGGGCGCCGCCCCGCCACGGTCGTCGGACGCTTCACGGGCGACGCGGCGGACGTCGTCGTGGTCGCGCCCTTCAGCCCGGTCGTCAGGACTTCCTTGAACGCCTCCAGCAGCGCCTCGAAGCTCGGATAGCGGTCCTCCTTGTTGAGCGCAAGCATCCGCATGACGAGGTCGTCGATCGCGGGCGTGAGGTCGGCGCGAATCTCGCTCGGCTTCTTCGGCGGACCCATGAAGCGCTTCTTGACGACGGCGATCGAATCCTCTCCCTCGAACGGCGCAACGCCGGTGAGCGCGTGGTAGAGCGTGCCGCCGAGGGAATACATGTCGGCGCGGAAGTCGATCGGCTCCTTCTTCACCTTCTCCGGCGAGATGTAGTAGGGCGTGCCCCAGATCTCGTCCGTGTCCTTCTGCATCGCCGCGAGGCCGAAGTCGACGAGCTTCGCGTTGCCGTTCGCGTCGAGGAGGATGTTCTCCGGCTTCACGTCGCCGTGGACGCACCCCTGGTCGTTCGCGCACTGGAGCGCCTGGGCGACCTGCTGGCAGATCTTGATCACGCGCGCGACGTCCGTCTTGCCGGGGTTCGCCTGCATGATCGAGTAGAGCGACCCGCCGCACGCGAGCTCCATCGCGATATAGGGCATGCCGTCGCAGATGCCGTAGGAATAGACCTGCGCGATGTTCGGGTGGATGAGGCGCGCGACGGACTGCGCCTCCTTCTTGAACTTCTCGACGAACTCGGCGTCGCTGCCGTACTCCTTCAGCATGACCTTGACAGCGACGGGGCGGTCGAGCATCTTGTCGCGCCCCATGTAGACGCCGCCCATGCCGCCCGTGCCGAGCTCGCGCTCCAGGAGGAAGTTGCCGTGTTCGCCGAAGGTTCCCGGCGTCTGGATCAGCTGTTCGCTCATTTGATGATTCTCCATCCGGTGAAGGGCCAGAAGACGAAGGACGCGCATCCGCGCAGATTGCCGCGGGGCACCGTCCCCCAATAGCGGCTGTCAAAGGAATTGTTGAAGTTGTCGCCGCAGGCGAAGTACTCGTCCGCGCCCATCGTGACGACGGCCGGGCGCCCGGGCACGGGATGCTCCAGCGCGTAGGTCTCGCCCGGCCGCGCCTTCATCCGCTTGATGTAGTGCGTGCCCTGCGGCAGGTCGCGGATGCCCGTCGTCGAGAAGATCATCACCTCGTCGTCCTTCGGCTGGACGAAGTTCCACTTCCAGCGGTTGACGAAGATGAAGTCGCCCGTCGTGATCGCGCCCTTCCAGAGCGTCTCGCCCGCGCGCACGTATTTGCCGTGCAGCGCGCGGCAGGCGTCCGTCGGCAGCGACCACGTCTCGTCGGACGTGCCGACCTTCACGGTCGCGAAGCCGTCCTGCCGGGGAATGCACCGCACCTGCCCCGAGACCGGCGCCGTCCAGTCCACCGTGCGCGAACCCGTGACGGCCCACTTGAGGACGGAGAGCGGGAAGACGTCCCACGCGCCCTTCTCGGCCGTCGCGTCCGTGTGGTAGCCCCAGAGCGTCTCCTGCATCGAGCCGGTCGGGATCTTGAACGGCTCGTAGAAATAGGCGCGAAAGGCCATCGCGACCGAAATCGCGACGACCAGCGTGTCCAGCCACTCGCGGCCGTAGTCCTGCCAGGTCTTGCGCGCCGTCACTTCGAGGGAACCTTCGTCGGGATGATCTCGATCAGGGAATCGAGCTGCGACGAGAAGAGCATCGCCTCGCCCTGGACCTGCGCGTTCGCGCTGTTGGCCAGCAGGTCCAGCTGCTTCTTGTACTTCTGGAGCTCCACCACGATCTTCTTCGCCTCGCCCGCGCTCTTGGGCACGAAATCGTCGCGGCTCCAGAGCATGAGCTTCTCGAAGATCTTGCCCAGCGAGCCCAGCTCCTTGTTCTGCTTGAACGCCTGGTCGATCGCCTGCATCTTCTTCTTCTCGGACGGGAAGAGCTTCACGAGCGTCTGGAGGTCGTAGTAGGCCCGCGCCGGCGCCGCGTGGTGCTCCAGCCCGATGCGGAGCTTGAGGCCGCTCGCGTACTGGTTCAGCGCGTCGTACATGATCTGCGCCTCCTTCGCCTGCTCCGCGTCCTTCGACTTGATGCCCGCCGCGAGGATCTTCAGGGCCGCCGCCGCCGGCTTGCCCTTCGCGAGCAGGGCCGGGACCTGCTTGTAGTGCTGCGGCTCGCGGATGCCCAGCGGCGGCGTCCAGTCCTCCGGCAGCAGCTTCTTCGCCTTGTTGACGGCCTCGCGGACGGCCTTGATGTCGCCCGTCGCGAAGTTCTCCTTCGTGTAGAGCGGGTCTGTCCCCGACGCGCCGTAGACGGCGACATACGGCAGCTTGTCGGCCGTCAGTTCGGCCGCGCCGACCGGCTCAAAGTCCTTGTAGAACGGCACCATGTTCCGTCCATAGGCCGAGTACTGCTGCGCCACGGCCTGCTCGGCGTCCTTCGGCGGACGGAAGTTCAGCGCGAACGACTTGGGGTCTGTCCCCTTCGCGTTGCGGACGGAGAAGACGACGATGCCGTCGTGCGGCAGCTCGGCCGTCTCCCACTGCGTCGCATGCGCCTGCGGCAGCGGCATCAGGTCGGCCAGCGGCGCGAACGCCCGCACCTGGCCGGCGAACGCCTCGGCATCGACCACGACGTAGACGACCGTCCACTGGCGGAGGTCGCTCGGCGTAATCGTCCGCCCGAAGAGATAGCTCTTGGGCGAAAGCCCCGACCAGTCGACGTAGCCGTCGGCGACAGGCACGGGCGCGGCAAGCGCCGACAGCCCCAGAAGGCCCGCGCCAAGGACGAGTGAACGCTTCAGAATGCTCATGCGAGAGGACCTTTCCCAGCCTTACGCCCGGTAGTTCGGGGCTTCCTTCGTGATCGTGATGTCGTGCGGACGCGCCTCGCGCTGGCCCGCCGCCGTGACGCGGTAGAACTTGCCCTTCTCCTGGAGCTCCGCGACCGTCCGCGCGCCGCAGTAGCCGAGCGAGGCGCGGAGCCCGCCGCAGAACTGCGTCATGATGGACTTCACGTGGCCCGCGTACGGCACCATGCCCTCGATGCCCTGCGGCACGAGGCTGTCCTCGTCCTCGTTGTCCTGGAAATAGCGCGCGCGCGAGCCCTTGCCGTTCTTCAGCGCCGCCATCGAGCCCATGCCGCGATAGACGACGTACTTGCGCCCGTTCGCGTAGATCTTCTCGCCCGGCGACTCCTCCGTGCCCGCGAGGACCGAGCCGAGCATGACCGAGTCGGCGCCGGCCACAAGCGCCTTCGGCACGTCGCCCGAAAGCTTGATGCCGCCGTCGGCGATGACCGCGACGCCCGTGCCGCGCAGGGCCTTCGCCGCGTTGTAGACGGCCGTCAGCTGCGGGATGCCGACGCCGCAGACGACGCGCGTCGTGCAGATCGAGCCCGGCCCGATGCCGACCTTGACGGCGTGGGCACCCGCCTTCGCGAGCGCGACGGCCGCCTCGCCCGTCGCGATGTTGCCGGCGATGACGTCCACCTTCGGGTAGTTCTTGACGATGTACTTCGTCATGTCCATGATGCCCTTCGTGTGGCCGTGCGCCGAATCGACGACGACGCAGTCGACGCCGGCGGCCGCAAGCTTCTCCATGCGCGAGAGGTCGCCCTTGCCGCCCGAGACGGAGGCCGAGACGCGGAGGCGGAACTTGTCGTCGCAGTTGTAGCCCGCGTTCGAGTTCTCGATGATGCGCGCGACGTCGGTGAAGCTGTAGAGGCCGATGACGCGCCCGGCCTTGTCCACGAGCGGCAGCTTGCCGATCTTCGCCTTGCGCATGAGGTCGTAGGCCTTCTTGAGCGACGTCTTCGCGTCGCCCGTGATCGGGCAGGGCTGCATGACGTCCTTGAGCTTCATCGCGTTCATCGGCGCGAAGCGCATGTCGGACGACGTGATCATGCCGACGAGCTTGTCGTCCGCATCCAGCACGGGGAAGCCGTTGAACTTGAGGCCCATGCGCCGCTTCTCGCTGCGGAGGAAGCTGATGTCGTCGTTTGCGTGGAAGCAGACGGGGCTCGCGATGAGGCCGTTCAGGTGGTTCTTGACGCGCGCGACCTGCGCGGCCTGCTCGTCCTCCTCCAGGTTCTTGTGGATGCACCCGATGCCGCCCGCGAGCGCCATCGCGATCGCCATCGGCGCCTCGGTCACGGTGTCCATCGCCGCCGACATGAACGGGATCTTCATCGACGTGCGCGAGGTGAGCTTCGTCTCGAGCGACGTGTCGTCGGGCAGGAAGTCGGCATACTGCGTCACCAGCGTGACGTCATCATACGTGAGGCCTTCGTACGGAAAGGCCTTCATGAAAGAGTCAAGGTACTTGTTCATCGCATCCCCTTCGGGCATCACACGCCCTTTTTAGCATGTAATTATACACTTTCTGCGCCGCCGAATCAATGGGGCGGCGCGGTCGGACGTAATTGACGGCACCGCGGAGGTGTGCTATGGCAAAGTCAAAGACAAGCGGATGCGCTCGTCCTTGGTAGGCCCGTCGCGGGGTCACAGCACTGGGACATCGCCTACGGCCGCGCGCCAGATGAAGTCGCCCAGGACGCGGAGGGCCTCCAGACGATGCGCCTCCTGGGGCACAACCTTGCGTGGATGGCAACAGGCCTTGCGACAGGCGTGCCCCCGCGCGAGCCATGGTCGTCCCCATGTTATTCGAGGTGTTCGAGTTCCTCTACGGCGAAAGCACGACCGCGCAGCTCCACGGCAAGCGGATCGCCCCGTGGGACGTGATGCCGAAGACGCACCCCGTCGGCATTGAGATGAAGCGGGGGCCTTCCGACAGCCCAACCCGGAACCCAGTCGCATTGCCATGTGCCAGACGAGCCTTGCACCATAAGCATGGAAAATCCATTCCCCAGTCGGATGAGAATTTTTATGCAGAATTATTTTTCGGCGGATGAATTCCATGCGTTCGCCCTCCCAGTCCAAAGGATAACTTTGACCAGACAGTCCTTGCCCTCCCAGATCGTCAAATAGAGCGCCCCCTTTGCCCGGTCGATAACACCCGCCAACACATCATGAGAAATTTCCGCATGAAATTCTCATTTATGGTATAATGTGCGGCATCGGGCGGAA
>OIYX01000103.1_pt1 | contig 28033 bp, 24 predicted proteins | sample 1588431 | NCBI WGS metagenome assembly OIYX01 (sample SAMN03283241) | human gut metagenome | biome: human-associated habitat; material: feces | host: Homo sapiens | place: Peru | collected 2012
GTTCCGAAAAACAAGCGAAGTGTTTGTTGTCTGTACTTAGGACGAATATCCTTTTTCGTTTATTGAAGCTTAGTAAACCTGATGTCAATTTCTTGACGGTTCGTTTCTTTTACCCAGTCAACTTTCTTATTTCTAAGAAGTTAACCGCTTCTTGTACTACTTGTCTGTTTATGTAAAATCTTTCAAAGAACTCTTTCTTTATCGCCTTGAGGAATGCTTGATTTCTCAAAAGCGAGTGCAAAAGTACAAACAATTTCTCAACCCACCAAACATTTCAAAGAAAAAGTTATTATTTTAACACTAATTTAACATCTATCCGCTAAAAACGAATACAAATAGGCTATTTTCGACATCTTATTCAAAACTATTCAGTATTTTATCGTGTAGGCACACAAAAAACTACAAACATACGATTATATCTTATTATAGTCTATTTTTTTACACTTTTATGTTTTTACCTATCTTCATAAAAAACGCAATCCTAACAGTACCCATTCTCAAAGGAACACCCCACTTTTATTTTTCCCTGCCCACGGAAAAATTATTGCCTGGGCAGGGAAAAATAAAAGTATGGGCAAATATATTATAATATGTAATAACGTAATACAACAAACCGCTGCAAGCCATATACAAACTTTTTACCGCTTGCTACATACGCTTGTCTCATTTAGTACGCTTGCAAAACAAGTCACAAATTAGTCTTTTCCATGAAATACTAAATGAGAAAAATGAGAAAACAACTTAAGAATTTGCTATAATTTATTTTTTATTCTTGCAGATTCTGATTTTTTATATTAACTTTGCACCAAGGATAAGTAGAACAATTAACAGAAATACATTCATATGAAAATCATAGTATCACCCGAAATAGAATCAGTATGCCCTTCTTTTGTCGGCGCATGCGTAGAAGCTTCCGTTGTAAATACACAATACTGCCAAGAACTCTGGGATGAAATCGAAGAACTGGGCAGAAGATACAAACAGGAACTGACAACAGAATCACTTAAAGACATGAGTGGCATAGCTGCTACCCGTAAGGTATATCGTTCCTGTGGCAAGGACCCATCCCGCTATCGCCCTGCCTCAGAAGCATTAATCCGCCGCTTATTACAGGGCAAGGAACTTTACCAGAGAGATACACTTGTGGATCTCGTAAACTTAGCCAGCATAGCCTATGGCTACAGCATCGGCGGTTTTGACGCTGACAAATTTCAAGGAGATACCCTTACCTTGGGAGTAGGAAAAGCCGGCGAACCTTATGAAGGTATAGGCAGAGGAACTATTAATATAGAGGGATTACCTGTATATAGAGACCAAATAGGAGGAGTTGGCACACCAACAAGCGATAATGAACGAACGAAGATGGAAATGAATACCACCCATCTCATCGTGCTTATCAATGGATATGATGGAAATGAAGCTAACGTTCGGGCAAATGCCGAATACATCCAAACTCTACTCAAGAAATACTGCATGAGCGACGGAGGAACTTATTTTATCTACAAATAGATAATCTCAGAGAAATAGATAATCTCAGATTTCCAGACTGTTCCTAAGAATACAAATAGGGTCATCCCAATATTGGCATTTTTCTTCAAAAACTAAAGCAATGAGGACATTCATGAAAATTTTCCTATTAAGTTGTCTCCTTATATATATAATAGGTATAGGCAGCACAGAGGCTAAACACCTGGAAGAACGTCCAAAAATAGGACTTGTCTTGGGTGGTGGCGGTGCAAAAGGTGCTGCCACAGTAGGAGCCTTGAAATATATTGAGAAATCTGGCATTCCAATAGACTATATCGCAGGAACCAGTATCGGGAGCATCATTGGCGGTCTCTATGCCTGCGGTTACAGAAGTGAAGAACTTGACAGTATGTTCAGATCTCAGGAATGGATGAATTTGCTGACAGACCGCAACATGGAAATCTGCGAAAAACCCATTGTTAAGCGGAATGGCGTCACATACCTGTTTGGATTCCCGATAGCCAGAAAGGGAAGCAAGTTGATTGACAAATCCGTAGGTATGATACGAGGTGATAAGATCTTCGCCCTACTCGATTCTATGATAACAACCAAGCTCACTATAACAAACAAGCAAAGTTTCCAATACGGAGATTCTATCCAACAACAAGATAGTATTTCCTTCGATAGTTTACCCATCCCTTTCCGATGCGTAGCTACCGACTATATCAACCGGCAGAAAGTGATACTCAAGAACGGCAATTTAGCAAGAAGCATGCGAGCCAGTATGGCAATACCAGGTGCATTCAAAGCCATCAATATCAATGGAATTGAACTATTAGATGGCGGACTGGTGGATAATCTTCCCGTAGATGTGGTGCTTGATATGGGAGCAGATATTGTAATAGCCATTGACTTAACGGTTAAGAAACATGAAGACAGTAAAGCCTGGAAAAGAGAACGGAAAGCCAAAAAGTATGAAAATGCAGAGAAATTCATGGGGCAACTCCTCCATTGGATAACCCAGCGTCCAGACCTCAGCCAATACCAAGAAAATCTCCGCCATATCAACGTTTATATCAATCCAGATTTAAAAGGATTTTCCGCAGCCAGCTTCAGCGATAAAAAAGTAATAAAGATGATAGAAAAAGGAGAAGAAGCTGGAAAAAAGGCCATGAAAGATCTCTTGAAAATCAATAAGAAAATACAAAAGCAACACAAATAAAAAAGCGTCGCTGTTACCAAACATTTTGGCTACAGCAACGCTTTTCTGCTATATCTGACACAAAAACTCCAAAACTTATTTACGCGATATACACCCAATAGATACCAGCCAAAATTGCTAATACCAGTATGCCGATAATAGTCTTAACCAAACATGTTGCAACTTTCTTTACAATCAAGAAACCAACGACCAGCACAACCAAGGCAAAAATATAATATCCGAAATCATCCATTTTACTATTATAATTTATTTAAAAAGACTAAAATCGAGACTCATAACTTCATAAAAGCCCTACCATATTTTTACTTAAAAACCTTACGGAACTCAGCAGGAATAGGAGTTTCAAACTCCATAGGCTGATGAGTTACAGGATGATAAAAACAGAGCACATATGCATGAAGACAAAGACGATGACAAGGATCATCTCCATTGCCATATTTTATATCCCCACAGACAGGATGTCCCATATCAGCAGTATGCACACGAATCTGATTTTTACGACCAGTCTCTAAGCGAAACTCTACCAAAGAATAATCAGTCGAACGAGTGAGCGTATGAAAGTGAGTTACAGCATATTTACCTCCATTATCAGTAGGACTGCTATATGTAATATAAGCTTTATTATCCTTGAGCCAATTAGCAATCGTTCCCTCATCTTCCTCCATCTCGCCAGAGACAACAGCTACATATCTACGGTCATAAACATTGTTGTGCCAATCATTCTCCAAAGCAAGTTCAGTCTGCTTATCCTTCGCATAAATCATCAGACCAGAAGTATCACGGTCAAGGCGATGAACGACATGTGCCTGACAATTCTGACGTGACTTATGGAAATAGTCATCCAGAACAGCTTTCACATTCAGCGTAGAATGCCCAGCAGCCATACTCAAGATACCCACGTTTTTCTCAACAACGACAAGATACCTATCCTCGTAAACTATCTTAACAAATCGATTTTTAAACTTATCATTGTTTTTCTTAGTTTTGCTGACTGAGATTTTCATACCAGGACGCAGCGCATAATCAAACTGCGTAACGATCTTACCATCCACTTTAATACCTCGTCCCTGGAGAGTCAACTTAATCTTGGTTTTACTCTCCCCTTTGATATTTTCAAGAAGCCATTCCAGGAGCGGAGCCGGTTTTCCGACTACATAGTGAGCATATTCGTTAGGAACGCCATAGCCTCCCCTTTGGTTGGCACTTTTCTGCCATTTATTGCTTTGATGCGCCATATTCTATTTCTATTATTTTCAATTTTCAAATGTTTTAAAATACAAAAGTACTTCTTTTTGACAACACCACCAAGCCTCTGTGACATTTTAACTAAAAATTAAGCAAGTTTTATCATCAAAGTATTGATATTCAAATATTTTTTCGTAACTTTGCAGCCAAAACATCTCCACAGGCTTAGTTAGAGTGAAGAAGCAATAGGAACAGTCTATAAAAAAGTTCAACTCCTCCAGTCAATCAACGCCCTGAATGAGACAAAATAAAAATCTAAGGATAGTGAAATAAAGCTCCTGAGATTTTTTAGCTGATAATAGAATAGAAATAAATATCTAAATATTTAGATTATGGAGAACTTTATATACTTAATAGCATTCGTGTGCGCTGTGTTGAATATTGCCTTATTCTTCAAGGTTTGGAGGATGACAGATGACATTCACGCCATTAGGGGACGACTTGCCCCAAGAAAGGAAGAAATCGGCAAGTTCGACAGTGTTCCGTCCACATGGGAGGAAGCGGACAAGAAAGCAAGCAATTTACAAGTAAACAAAAATAACAATTTACAAATAATTGATAATTAAGGAATTATAGAGATAAGATGATTACAGTAACTCATCTACATCCGTAATAGCAAACATGCTTGACGATCACAATAATCAGGACATCGAAACTGGAACAGAACGAGCAAAGGAGCGAAAAGAAGAAGAAGAATCACTCATGACAAGAATGCCCAGTTCATCCAGATAATCAACGTCAAGAATCAAGGATAAAATAATCAGAGCAAAGATTAGCGAGATGTACCTTTTTAGTAAAATTCTCGCCGACAACGGAATCGTAGAATAACATTATATATAAAAATTATGAAGAAGATGTTTTTGCTTATGTTGGCAGTATTGCTGACTACAAGTACTATGGCAAAACGATTATATAGCTTAACAGACATAATAGAGCCAGAATGTCCTAGGACAGAAGAATACGGAAGTATGTTTCAAAACGATTCAATATGGACTAAATTCGGTACTGACGAATATTCTTGTAGGGTATCTATTAAGAACAATACGGATAGAAGAATGTATATAGAGTGGAGTAACTTTAGATGGGATGGCTGTCCCATTGTGTTTGATACAGACAATAGGCTCTTTATTAATAACCAAAAAGAGGATGGGGTTATCATGCCAGACGAAAGGCTCGGTCAGAATATCATTCAAAAGAATCTAGTAGGAGAAAGCAGAATTACTCATAGGATGATAGATATTAAATATCTTAAAAAAGGAGGAAAAGCAAAGTCAAAGATAATAGTTCCAATAAGATATGCAAGCGGGTACACAAAAGACCACCTTTTTATAATAAAGGCATACAGCGAAGATTAAGAAATGAAACAGTTATGAAAACAGCAAAAGATATACTTAAAGAAAAGAACTACAAGAAATTCGACTTCGAGAAAGCTTGCAATGAAATCGAGACGTTCTTTTTGGAAAACAAGGCTAATGCAAAGTTAGTTTTGGTAGCAGAGAGTCTATATGGCGAAACTGAAGATGGCGAACACAATGGTTTTGAAATTTACGTAAACGACGAAATAGCTAACTATGTAACCAGAAGAGGCTGCATGAAAATAAAGTCGCCAAACGTGGATATTAACAGAGGTTTTGCGATTATGGAAGTTGAACCTTCTGCAATCGCTGGCTTTATAGGTATATTGAAGAAAAATAAGTTTTATGTTGAAAGAATATCAAGCGGAGTCTATAATGTGACACTATTATAAGATGTCATCAAGCCTACGTTAGCTTGTCCAGCAGCAATATACAAGCAACACAAAACAAGAAATTATAAATAATCAAAAATAAAAGACAGATAATAACAGTAACATATAAAGGATTATGAAGAAGCTATCATTTGTATTTACGTTAGCATTCGTAGGCATACATTCGTTTTCCGGATGCAGAACTGGCAGCAATACGAGTCAAAAAGACAGTAGTCTGTATCTAAACGATAGCATACAAATTGGTGATACTGTCATAAACTTGATTGGTAAGGGATGGGTAGTTCCTGACCCTGAATACAAGGATATGTATAACCTTACAGACAAAAAACTCGGTGATGTTTCTTTTGAAAAAGCAAGAGCAAACGTCAAAGATGGAATAGTTAACGGGTTCTCGTATATAAGCAATTCATACCGGGATAAAGATGAATTTCAAGCCTTTGAAAGTAAGCTATTCGTTTCTTTAAGTAAGGAGTACGGAAAGCCTACGAGAGATTCCTCGTACGTTGAGAGCGAGGAAGATTCAAAGAACTTTATGCACGATTATGTGTGGGAGAATAAGCATCGAACGATATTGGTTACAATAAACAGAACTCAGTGGATCCTGTTTGGAGGAGATGATATGTATAGCATATTAGCATACGTAAATATACAAGATAGTATAATAAAGAAAAAGCATCTTGAACATTTATTCTATAGAAAAATAGAATAAATGATTAATCATGCTACGCTCAATGTTATTGCAAGTAAAGCAAGAAACGGACAAACCTAGGGTATAAAGCTGGCTGAGTCTTCGGTGAAAACAAGCATGAGTCATCAATATGCAAGTAACAATAAATAATAAGTTATAAACAATTGATAATCAGGAAATTATAGAATTAAAATAATTATGACAACGAACATTTCACACTTCATGCAATTAACGACGAATATGAGGATCAGGAAATAAAGAAAGAAACTATCACTAAGGTTTTCAAGGTCCTTGGTTCTTTGAAGGCATTATAATTGCAATCACGAACACCGAATCAAGCCAATGTCTAACATTAATATATATAGTTATGAAAAAGGTATTGTTTTTAATTTTTATTACATTTCTGGGAATTTCTTTCTCATCATGTAGTAGTGATGATGACGAAGGAACAAATCCTGGATCAGAGCAGTCAAACTACAAGATTCACGACAATAACATTGTCGGAGTATGGAGAGGCGGCAACTACTACTTTGTTTCATTCTCGTCTGACAAGCACAATGCTTCTCTTATCTCAAACAAGTTTCTTGATGAAGGAGATTATAGCATCAAAGGGGACACGATTACCGTAAGCAACAAGTACTTCGGCAACGAAACGAAATATGTAGTGAACAGCTTAAGCTCAAATAAGCTTTCTATGACCATTACATATAACGATAGATGGGAAGGAAAGAAGGTCGTAACTATGGACTTAACTAAGTCTGAAGCCGAACCATGCACAAAGACGAACGATTTGGTCGGTAAGTCATATTATGCGCAGTATTCAGTAAGTCACGGAAGCCAACACTGGAACAAGACATTCCTGACATACAACACCATATCATGCACGAGAAGCGACGCAGCCAGCTCTACACCATCTACATTCTACTATGTATATATGAAGCCAACGCTTTACTTCTATGTAATAAGGAGCAATGAATTCTACTACGATACTGTAAGATGTGGTAAAGTTGAATTCAATTCAAATAACCAGATTGATGGTATGGGGTCACTTTATGGCGACAAGCTATACTAAACGCATTTGTCAGCAATATGCAAGTAACAGAAAATAAGAATTTATAAATAGTTGAAAATAATAGACTTATAAGATTAATATGATTACAGTAACAAATCTTGCAATCCAATTCGGAAAAAGAGTTCTTTACAAGGATGTAAACCTCAAGTTCACTCATGGTAACATCTATGGTATTATCGGTGCCAACGGCGCAGGTAAATCAACTTTGCTCAAAGCCATCAGTGGCGATCTTGAGCCAAATAAGGGTAGTGTAGAAATGGGACCAGGCGAGCGTCTCTCTGTCTTGGAGCAGGACCACTTTAAATACGACGAATTTCGTGTAATGGACACCGTCTTGATGGGACACCAGCCTCTTTGGGAAAACATGAAGGAGCGTGAGCGCCTTTATGCTAAACCAGAAATGACAGAAGAAGACGGTAACAGAGCTGCAGACCTGGAGTTGAAGTTTGCAGAGATGAATGGTTGGGAGGCCGAAAGCAATGCAGCACAACTTCTTCAGAATCTTGGCGTAAAAGAGGAACAGCACAACAAGCTTGTTGGTGAACTCTCTAACACAGAGAAAGTGCGCGTCATGTTGGCAAAAGCTCTCTTTGGAAACCCAGACAACCTTCTCCTTGATGAGCCTACCAATGACCTCGACCTCGATACTGTAGAATGGTTGGAAGAATACTTAAGCAACATCGAGCAAACCGTATTGGTTGTATCTCACGACCGTCACTTCCTCGACTCAGTAAGTACCCAGACCGTGGATATCGACTTTGGAAAGGTAACCATGTTTGCCGGTAACTACTCTTTCTGGTATGAAAGTTCACAGTTGGCTCTCCGTCAGGCTCAAAACCAGAAGATGAAGGCTGAGGAGAAGAAAAAGCAGTTGGAAGAATTCATCCGCCGTTTCTCTGCCAATGTTGCAAAGAGTAAGCAAACTACCTCTCGTAAGAAGATGCTCGAGAAACTCAACGTTGAGGAAATCCGCCCATCAAGCCGTAAATATCCTGGCATTATCTTCCAGATGGACCGTGAACCAGGAAATCAGATTCTTGAGGTAGAAGGTTTGAAGGCATGCGACGAGGACGGAACTGTACTTTTCGATAACGTAAACTTCAATATCGAAAAGGGCGAAAAGGTAGTATTCCTCTCTCATAATCCAAAAGCGATGACCGCTCTCTTTGAAATCATCAATGGCAACAGAAAGGCTGATGGAGGTGAATACAAGTGGGGTGTTACCATCACAACAGCCTATCTCCCACTCGACAATACAGAGTTCTTTGAAAGCGATAAGAACCTGGTAGATTGGTTGAGTCAATATGGTCCAGGTAATGAGGTAGCCATGAAAGGCTACTTGGGTAGAATGCTCTTCAGCGGTGAGGAAGTACTGAAGAAAGTAAACGTACTCTCCGGTGGTGAAAAGATGAGATGTATGATTGCCCGTATGCAGTTGCAGAATGCCAACTGTCTGATTCTTGATACTCCAACCAACCACTTGGACTTGGAAAGTATCCAGGCTTTCAACAACAACTTGGTGGCATTCAAGGGCAATATTCTTTTTGCCAGCCATGACCACGAGTTCATCAACACCGTAGCAAACCGCATCATCGAGCTGACTCCATCTGGCACAATCGACAAACTCATGTCTTACGACGAGTATATCTACGACGAGGCTATCAAGGAGCAAAAAGCTAAGATGTACGGATTGCAGTAATCCTGCTCATACAGGATTGAATATTGCAAAGACAAACGAGAAGTCTTATATACACACATATATAATAGGTGCCAGCCTTTTCAGGTTGGCACACTTTTTGTCATGAAGATTCTAAAAAAAATCAAAAGTAAATTTACAACTATGTCTAAAGAAAGAGATATAAATATAGAAGACGGCAACGTCGAGGAGCAGGCTCACAACGAGCAAGTATCCAATGAGCAGGAACAAAACACCCATGCTGCAGACAACCAGTCTGACAAAAATGCGGGTGCAGAGAACGAATCTGACAGCGATGCTGACAAAAAGACAGAGGACAACAATGCTGCCGACAAAAAGGCAGAAGAAACAGAATTGGATCCACTTGAGAAAGCTCAAAAAGAAGTGGAAGACCTCAAGAAGCAATTGCTCTACAAGACTGCTGAGTTTGAAAACTATCGCAAACGCACTCTCAAAGAGAAAGCAGAACTGGTACTCAATGGCGGAGAAAAAACAATTTCAGCCATTTTGCCAGTACTCGATGATTTTGAGCGTGCCATTGCTGATAAGAGTGAAGACCCTAAGGCTATCAAAGAAGGTGTTCAGATGATTTTCAATAAATTCATCAAGACATTGGAAGGATTAGGCGTAAAGAAGATAGAGACTACAGACAAGGACTTTGACGTAGATTTCCATGAGGCCATCGCTATGGTTCCGGGAATGGGCGATGACAAGAAAGGTAAGGTCATCGACTGCGTACAGACAGGTTACACCCTCAACGACAAAGTAATCCGCCACGCAAAAGTAGCAGTAGGACAATAATCAATTGATATTCAGAACATTCAATCAGAAGTTAGCAAATGGCTAAGAGAGACTATTATGAGGTGCTGGGCGTCGATAAGTCAGCATCCGATGACGAGATCAAGAAGGCTTATCGAAAGATTGCCATCAAGTATCATCCTGATCGCAACCCCGGCAACAAAGAGGCTGAGGAGAAATTCAAGGAAGCAGCTGAGGCTTACGATGTTTTAAGAGATCCTCAGAAGCGCCAACAATATGACCAGTTCGGATTCGACGGTCCACAAGGTGGATTCGGTGGATTTGGCGGAGGTGGCAACATGAATATGGATGACATCTTCTCCATGTTCGGAGACATCTTCGGAGGACACAGCGGCGGTTTCGGCGGATTTGGCGGAGGTTTTGGTGGCGGCGGTGCTCGCCAGCAATATCAAGGAAGCGATCTGCGCGTGAAAGTAAAACTCACTTTGCAGGAAATTGCCACAGGTGTTACCAAGAAATTCAAAATTCGCAAGGATGTTACTTGTGAGGAATGTCATGGTACAGGATGCGAAGGCGGTGCACAACCAGAAACATGCCATACATGTAATGGTACAGGATATACTATCAAGACCGTTCGCTCTATGTTCGGCATGATGCAGACTCAGGTTCCATGCCCAGACTGTCATGGAGAAGGTACCATCATCAAGAACAAGTGTAAGCACTGTGGCGGTGATGGTATCGTAAAAGGTGATGAAGTCGTAGAAATCAACATTCCTGCTGGTGTTGAAGACGGCATGTGTGTCAGTGTTCGCGGCAAAGGAAATGCAGGCAAGCATAATGGCATCAATGGTGACATTCAGGTTCTTATCCAGGAAGAAAAGAGCGACATCTTTGAGCGTAACGGTCAGGACCTGTATTACAATCTTGTTCTTGATTTCACTACTGCAACTCTTGGCGGAGAGGTAGAAGTACCAACTATTGATGGCAAGACTACCCTCAAGATTGAACCAGGAACCCAGCCAGGCAAGCAGATGCGCCTCAGAGGAAAAGGACTTCCTGCCGTACAGGGTTATGGTTACGGAAAGGGTGACATCATCGTCAACATCACCGTATTTGTACCAAAGACCCTTACCAAGGAGGAAAAAGCACTTGTCTTGAAATTTAAAGAATGCGAGAACTTCAAGGCTGATAGTGCCACCAAGAAGTCTCTCTTTGAAAGTTTCAAAAACCTCTTTAAATAAACGAGAATATATTGATAAAAATGAAAGGAGCAATCCTGTCTGTCAAAGGCAGGGTTGCTCCTTTATATATATAATAAGGTGTAATAAACGCAGAAAAGCAATGAATTATCAAGAAACCATAGAATATCTGTTCAACAGCACTCCTGTTTTTGAAAAGGTAGGTGCCAAGGCTTACAAGCCAGGTTTGCAAACCACCGAAACGCTTGACAAGCATTTCGGACATCCTCATCGCCAGTTCAAAAGCATTCATGTCGCAGGTACCAACGGCAAAGGTTCCTGCTCTCATACCCTTGCTGCCATCCTTCAATCAGAAGGATACAAAGTTGGACTCTTTACATCTCCACATCTGGTAGATTTTCGTGAACGTATCCGAGTAAACGGAGAATGCATCAGCGAACAATACATTATCGATTTCGTAGAAAAAGAACGCAGATTCTTCGAACCTCTACATCCATCATTCTTTGAATTGACCACCGCTCTGGCATTCAAGTACTTTGCCGAACAAAAGGTTGATATCGCCATTATCGAAGTAGGACTCGGTGGTCGCTTGGACTGCACCAACATTATCACCCCTATCCTATCTATCATCACTAATATCAGTAAGGATCATACCCAGTTCTTAGGCAACACTTTGGCTGACATCGCAGGCGAAAAAGCAGGCATCATCAAGCCAGGAGTACCAGTCATTATCGGAGAAGATCTGCCAGAAACACGTCCTGTTTTCCAGCAAAAGGCACAGAAAGAAAACTCTCCTATCATTTTCGCCCAAGATGAGAACCAGCAGGAAGTCCAGAAAGCAGAACATATTAATGGAAAAATGGAATACACTACCCGTACATGGGGTAAGCTGACAGGAGAACTCTGCGGCGATTATCAGGCCAAGAATATGAACACCATCCTTAATGCCGTCAAGTATCTTACACTTGTCAAGAACAAAGGAACATCCATCAAATATGGAATTTCCCATGTAACAGAACTGACAGGATTGATGGGTAGATGGCAGAAGATACAAGACAAGCCTTTGGTAATCTGCGATACAGGTCACAATGTAGGCGGATGGCAATATCTGGCTCCTCAGATCAAGGCACAAGCATGCAGACAGCTTCGCATCGTTTTTGGCATGGTAGATGACAAAGATGTCACAACTGTGATGAAAATGCTTCCAAAGGACGCAATTTACTATTGGACACAAGCAACTACAAAAAGAGCCATAAAAGTGGAAAAAATCGCGGAATTAGGCACTTCGTTAGGACTCAACGGAAACGTGTATTCTTCTGTTAATAAAGCATTTAAAGCAGCACAGGCAGACGCTGCTGAAGATGATTTTATCTTCGTTGGAGGGTCAAGTTACATTGTAGCCGATTTCCTTTCATAAGTTATTTTTTGTTTTTTTAAATCAATAAATTGCTAAAATATTTGTAATAATCATTTTTTTTTAGTTACTTTGCAGTAGATAATAACTTAAACGATAAAGTAACTAAAAAATTAGGATATTATGAGCGCAAAAGTAGAAAACCTCTGTGGTCTGAAAAGAGAAGATTTTCAGACCACTGTAAATGGAAAGCAGACCGACCTCTTCATCTTGAAGAATAGTCAGGGCAATGAAGTTGCAGTAACAAATTACGGCGGTGCAATTGTGGCTATCATGATGCCAGACAAAGATGGCAATTATGCTAACCTCATCCAGGGTCATGACAACATCCAGGATGTTATCAATTCACCAGAGCCTTTCCTGAGCGTACTCATCGGTCGCTATGGAAACCGTATTTGTGACGGTAAGTTCACATTACACGGCAAAGAATACCAGTTGGCTTGCAACAATGGCAAGAATCACTTGCATGGCGGTCCTACCGGTTTCCACACACACGTTTGGGATGCAACCCGCATGAGCGAGAATGCTGTCGTATTAAAATATACCAGCCCTTACGGAGAAGAAGGTTTTACAGGAGAAATGGACGTTTGGGTGGCTTACACCTTGACTGACGATAACGAGTTGGTTATCAAGTATCAGGCTACAACCAACAAGTTGACTATCGTGAACCTGACAAACCACGGTTTCTTCTCAATCCAAGGTATCGGCAACCCTACACCAACCATTGACAATATCATTTGTGAGGTGAATGCTGATTTCTATTTGCCTATCGATGAGACTTCTATTCCTACAGGTGAAATCTTGAAGGTGGAAGGCACTCCATTTGATTTCCGCACACCGAAACCGATTGGTCAGGATATCAATGCAGACAATGAGCAAATCAAGAATGGTTCAGGATATGACCACAACTACGTACTCAACAAGAAGGAAGAAGGCGAGTTGAGTTTTGCTGCAAGAATCAAGGATCCTGTTAGCTGTCGTACAATGGAAGTTTATACTACCGAACCAGGTTTGCAGATGTATACAGGCAACTTCCTGGAGGGTATCAAGGGTCAGCATGGTGCAACATTCCCACGCAGAAGTGCAGTCTGCTTTGAGGCTCAACACTTCCCAGACTCACCAAACCGCTCATATTTCCCAAGTGTACGCTTGAAACCAGGCGAAACATACACACAGAAAACTATCTATAAGTTTGGTGTTGACAAATAAAAGAAACTTGTATGGTTCAGTCTTATCCTTAAGATAACCTTATCTATAAGATAGACCAAACATTTAAACATAGGAGTGGCAGCTCAAAAACTGCCACTCCTTTCCAAGTCTATAAACAAAACATTTAAATATCAACTATTAAAGAAAAAATGGAAAACCAAAAACAAAATGGTAACATCATTGCCATTATCACGATGATGTTCCTCTACGCGATGATTTCATTCGTCACAAACTTAGCTGCTCCTATCGGAGTTATCTGGAAAAACGTATTTGCCGATAGCGGTAGCGCCAATATGATTGGTATGTTAGGTAATGCCATGAACTTCTTGGCTTACCTCTTCATGGGTATCCCTGCTGGTAAATTGTTGACTAAAATTGGTTACAAGAAAACAGCTCTTGCTGGTATTGCTACTGGTTTTGTCGGCGTATTCATTCAGTTCCTCTCAGGTAAGTTTGGTGTCGATGTATCAGGCTTCTCTGTTTATCTCTTCGGTGCATTCATCTCAGGTTTTGCTGTATGTATTCTGAATACTGTAGTAAACCCTATGTTGAATCTTCTCGGTGGCGGTGGTAACCGCGGTAACCAGTTGAACCTCATTGGAGGTACACTGAATTCTTTATCTGGTACTTTAACTCCAATGCTCGTAGGTGCCCTTATCGGTACAGTAACAGCCAACACCCAGATGGTAGATGTCAACTTGGTACTTTACATCGCTCTCGCAGTATTTGCAGCTGCCTTTATATGCTTGCTCTTCATCCCTATCAAGGATCCTGAGATGGGTAAGACAACAGCCAAGACTGTATTCGAGCATTCACCATGGGCATTCCGCCATTTCAACCTCGGCGTTATCGCCATCTTCGTATATGTAGGTGTTGAGGTAGGTATCCCAGGAACTTTGAATTTCTATATTTCAGACACAACAGCCAATGGTGGTGGCTTCATCAACGGCGCAGCCTTGGCAAACGCAGCAGCTATCGGTGGTTTCGTAGCAGGAACATACTGGTTGCTCATGTTGGTGGGTCGTTTGTGCTCCAGCTTCATTGCCAACAAGGTTTCAAGCCGTTCTATGATGATTGTCGCTAATGGTGCAGGTATGCTGTTCATTCTTTTGGCAGTACTTCTTGGCAAATCAACAACTGTAGATATGCCTGTATTTACAGGTTCTTCATTCCAGTTGGTAACAGTTCCTATCTCAGCCATGTTCTTGGTACTCTGCGGTCTTTGCACCTCTATCATGTGGCCAAGTATCTTCAACCTTGCTACAGAGGGTCTTGGCAAATATACAGCCCAGGCTTCAGGCATCTTCATGATGATGGTAGTAGGTGGTGGTTTGATGCCATTGGTACAGAACTTCATCGCCGATAATGCAGGTTACATGTTGAGCTACATCGTACCTCTCATTTCTATGGGTTACATGTTCTTCTATGCAATCGCTGGTTGCAAGAACATCAACAAGGACATTCCTGTAGAATAATCTTAGGAATACCCTCTATAATGGTTGGCTTTCCATGAGTACAACTCACGGAAAGCCATTTACTAAATAAAGCAAATCTTTTAAATATTTAAATATTAACAATCTAAACTATAAGAATTATGGATATCGAAAAAGTAAGAAGCCGCTTCATCAAGCACTTTGATGGTAAAACAGGTAATATTTATATGTCTCCAGGCCGCATCAACCTTATCGGTGAGCACACCGACTACAATGGTGGATTCGTATTCCCAGGTGCAGTAGATAAGGGTATTATGGCAGAGATTCGTCCTAACGGCACAGATACAGTAATGCTCTACTCTATCGACTTGAAGGACCGTGTAGAATTCAAGGTGAATGATCCTGAAGGTCCTCGTGCTTCTTGGGCACGCTACATCTATGGTATCTGCCAGGAAATGAAGGCATTGGGTGTTGACGTTAAAGGTTTCAATGCAGCATTCTATGGTGATGTACCTCTCGGTGCTGGTATGTCTTCTTCTGCTGCTCTTGAGAGCTGCTTCGCATTTGCTTTGAACGATCTCTTCGGTGACAACAAGGTTTCTAAGTGGGATCTCGTATTGGCCGGTCAGGCTACTGAGCACAAGTATATCGGCGTAAACTGCGGTATCATGGACCAGTTTGCTTCTGTATTCGGCAAGGAAGGTAAATTGATGCGCCTCGATTGCAACAGCCGCGAGTTTGAGTACTTCCCATTCAACCCTCAGGGCTACAAGCTCTGCTTGGTAAACTCTAAGGTAAAGCATGAGTTGGCTGGTTCTCCATACAACGACCGTCGCAACTCTTGTGAGAATGTGGTTAAACACATCGCCGCTAAGCATCCAGAGACTAAGTTCGAAACCCTCCGTGATTGCACATGGGAGCAGTTGGAAGAGGTTCGTGCAGAAGTTGGCGAAGAGGATTACAGCCGCGCTCACTTTGTATTGGGCGAGAAAGACCGTGTATTGGCAGTCTGCGATGCGCTCGAAAAGGGTGACTACGAGACTGTAGGTCAGAAGATGTATGAGACTCACTATGGTTTGAGCAAGGAATATGAGGTAAGTTGCGAGGAGCTCGACTTCTTGAACGACTTAGCTAAGGAGAATGGTGTTACTGGTAGCCGTATCATGGGTGGCGGCTTCGGTGGCTGCACCATCAACTTGGTAAAGGATGACATCTATGACAAGTTCGTAGAAGATGTTACCGCTAAGTTCACAGCTAAGTATGGTCATGCTCCAGAGATTTACCCTGTAGTTATCTCTGAGGGCTCTCACAAGGTTTGCTAATATACATTATAATATATTATATAACTAATACACATGATATGCTATATCAAGTATAATATATAATGTATCAGAAAAACAAGTCCACGAAAACTAATAAAAGGTTAGTTTTTCGTGGGCTTTTCTTATTTCCATCATGTCACACACAAACAGACTATTTTAAGCTATTTTATCCCTGTTACCGCCCACGATAATACAAATAGTGTTAAAAACACACTTTAGAACAAAAATAATGAGGAAAAAGTATTGTACTTTCGAGATAAAGTATTAATTTTACACCCAAATAATAAAGTTTCTAATAATCAACCTAAAAAATGAAAGATATCAAAAATCTAATTTTGGGAGCTGGCTTAGTAACAGTCATGCTTTCTGCATGTGAGAATTCAAACCTCACACAGTCTGGTTTAAATCCTGCTGATTTCGACTCAACTGTCCTCGGCAAGAAAACGGAGTTGATTACCCTCAAGAACAATCAGGGTATGGAAGTTTGTCTTACCAATTATGGTGGACGCGTAGTTTCCATTTCTGTGCCAAACAAGGATGGTAAGCCTACAGACGTTGTATTGGGTTATGACAATATTCACCAGTATGCCGACACCCTCAACTCACCATCAGACTATGGTTCTTCTGTAGGTCGTTATGCCAACCGCATCAAGGACTCCAAATTACAGTTGAATGGCCAGACCTATCAGTTGAAGGCAAACGACAATGGCAACTGTCTGCATGGTGGCGGTGCCACAGGCTGGTTGAACCAGGTTTACGACGTAACAGCCAAAAACGATTCATCCGTTACATTCACTATCCATGCTAAGGATGGCGAGAATGGTTTCCCTGGTAATGTAACAGCAACAGCCACCTATACTGTCAAGAGCGACAACACCCTTGATATCGTATTTGGAGCAACAACAGATAAGGAGACTGTCATCAATATGACCAACCATTCCTACTTCAATCTCAACGGCGATCCTTCCAAGGAAGGTTTCGACCAGATTATGTATGTGAATGCCGACAAGTTCACTCCTTCAGACAAACTCTATATTCCTACAGGAGAAATCAAGGATGTGACAGGTACTCCTATGGACTTCCGCACTCCTACAGAAATTGGCAAGAAGGTGGATTACAACTTTGAGCAGATTAAGAATGCTACAGGTTATGACCACAACTGGTGCCTGAACACATACAAGAATGGCAAGGGCGATGACAAGACTGTTTGCGCCAGCCTCTACTCTCCTAAGAGTGGAATCCTGCTTGAAGTATTCACCAATGAACCAGGTATTCAAGTCTATACCGGTAACTTCCAGGGCACAGGCATCTCTTGCAAGCATGGCATCAAGTATCCTAAGCATGTAAGTGTATGCTTCGAGAGCCAGAAATATCCTGACTCTCCTACCAAGATTTCACAGGGAGTGAAGGATTGGACTGACGCAACCTTAAAACCAGGCGAGAAATACTACTCTCACCTTGCTTATAAATTTAGCGTAAAGAAATAAGACTCCTCTTATCAAAGCCTTTTCCTTATTCATTTAAGGAAAGGCTCTGATAACTCAACAAAGAGAAGAAAACTCTATAAAGGGGAAAAGATAAAACTATTAATAATAAACACAACAATCTTATAGTAAAATTATGAATTGGAATTCAACAGAATTCGTATGGCTGGATTGGACAGTACTCGCCATTGGTGTAGTTGGCGTTATTTGGGCAGTATGGCATGCGATTGTGAAAGACAGAAAGGCTCAGAAAGGCGAAGACTCTTCTGCTTACCTCTTCGGTAAGGGTGAGCCATGGTATGTTATCGGTATGGCTATCTTCGCAGCCAACATCGGTTCAGAGCACCTCGTGGGTCTTGCTGGTACTGGCGCCAAGAGCGGTGTAGGTATGGCTCACTGGGAGATGCAGGGTTGGATGATCCTCATCCTCGGTTGGTTGTTCGTACCTTTCTATCAGTTGCTCATCAACAAGATGGGTAAGATCATCACCATGCCTGACTTCCTGAAGTTCCGCTATACTCAGCGTACAGGTTCATGGCTCTCTATCATCACACTCGTTGCTTACATTCTCACCAAGGTGAGCGTTACCGCACTTACAGGCGGTATTTTCTTCGAGTATCTCTGGGGCTTGAACTTCTGGGTTGGTGCTATCGGTTTGATCATCCTCACCACCATCTTCACCGTATTCGGCGGAATGAAGGGTGTAATGACTCTGTCAACCATCCAGACTCCTATCCTCGTCATCGGTTCATTCCTCGTGCTCTTCCTCGGTCTCTCTACCCTTGGCGGTGGAAGCGTCTCTGCAGGTTGGGCAGATATGATGGACTACTGCGGCAAGTTGAACAACGGATATGGTACAACCCATATGTTCCACTGGGAGGCAGGTGACTCAATGTATCAGGAGTATCCAGGTTTCGTAGTATTCATCGGTGCAACCATCATTGGTTTCTGGTACTGGTGTACTGACCAGCATATCGTTCAGCGTGTACTCGGTCAGGTTCCTGGCGAAAGCAACGTAGAGGTAATGAAACGTGCCCGCCGCGGTACTATCGCAGCCGGTTTCTTCAAGGTTCTCCCTTGCTTCATGTTCCTCATTCCAGGTATGATTGCAGCAGCCTTGGCTCAGAAGGGTGCAATCCAGATGAACGAGACTGATGCAGCCTTCGCCATCATGGTAAAGACCGTGCTTCCTGCAGGTATCAAGGGAATCGTAACCATCGGTTTCATCTGCGCACTCGTTGCTTCATTGGCAGCATTCTTCAACAGCTGTGCAACCCTCTTCACCGAGGACTTCTACAAGCCATTGAAGAAGGGAATGTCTGAGGCTCACTACGTACTCGTTGGCCGTATCGCTACCGTAGTAGTTGTAGTTCTCGGTTTTGCCTGGTTGCCTATCATGATGAAGATGGACACCTTATATAACTACCTCCAGGGTATCCAGTCACTCTTGGCTCCAGCTATGGTAGCCGTATTTGCTATGGGTATCTTCTTCAAGAAGATTACTCCTAAGGCTGGTGAATATACCATGATCACCGGTTTCGCAATTGGTATGATACGTCTTGTCACCAATGTAATCACCGATACAGGTAAGGCAACAATGGATGGTGCGTTCTGGGATTATACCGCATGGTTCTGGCAGACCAACTGGCTCGTATTCGAGTGCTGGTTGCTCGTCTTCCTCATCATCTTCATGGTAGTAGTGAGCTGCTTCACTCCAGCCCCAAGCAAGGAGCAGGTAGAGGCAATCACCTTCACATCCGACTTCAAGAAGTCTATCCGTGAGAGCTGGGGTGCGTTCGATATCATTGGTACAATCATAGTAATCGGCCTCTGCGCTGCATTCTACGCATATTTCTGGTAAAAAGCATTTTCGCCAGGCTGACTCTGGCGAACAATACAAATATCACACAAGTCTGTCTCCTTATAGGCAAGTCCTGAAGGAGGCAGACTTGAACTAAAAAGACAACCACTTTTTACTATTCTAAAAAAGACATTCAAAGAAATAAAGGCTGTAAAAAGCCAAACGATAATAATCATCAAAAATCAAAACATCATGACACAATTTTATAACGAACATTCCAAAGTCCTCGTTTCAGTTGACTGTATCATTTTCGGTTTCAACGGAAGTCAGTTGCAATTGCTCATCGGCAAGCGCCAGATGGATCCAGGTCGTGGGGAATGGTCTCTCTATGGAGGCTTCGTAGGTCAGAACGAAAATCTGGAAGATGCAGCCAATCGTGTCATTCTGGATTTGACAGGTATGAAGGGATTATACATCCGCCAAGTAGGTGCATTCGGTCGTATTGACCGTGACCCGGGCGAGCGTGTCATCTCTATCGCCTATTGCACTCTCATCAACGTAAAAGATTATGATGATTCTCTCAGAATAAGATATGGTTTGGAATGGGTAAATCTGAATGAACTCCCTAAGTTGTATTCCGACCACAACCAGATGATTCAAAATGCCATATCACAAATTCGCCGCCGCATCAACAATGAGCCATTGAGTTTTAAATTGCTTCCAGAACTGTTCACCCTTACACAGTTGCAGCATGTTTTTGAGGCCGTGATGGGTGAAGAAATCGATAAGCGCAACTTCCGTAAGCGTATCAAGGATATCGACTTCATAGAGAAGACCGAACTTATCGACAAGATATCCTCTAAAAGAGGAGCTGCTCTCTATCGCTTCAACAAGAAAGCATACGAACAAGATCCGTATTTCAACCTGAAGTAATAGAAAGCCATTAAGATAGAAAATTATTTGCAACTAAATATACAACAATTAATAAAAAGGACATAAAACTATGTTAGAAGAATTGAAAGAAAAAGTGTTCAAGGCTAATCTTGACCTTGTAAAGCACAACCTCGTGCTCTTTACATGGGGAAATGTGAGCGGAATCGACCGTGAGAAGGGTCTGGTTGTCATCAAGCCATCAGGTGTAAGTTATGACAATATGAAAGCCAGCGACATGGTAGTAGTTGACTTGGAAACAGGCAAAGTAGTAGAAGGCGATCTGAATCCTTCATCTGATACCCCTACCCATTTGGTTCTCTACCGTGCTTTCCCTGAGTTGGGCGGTGTGGTACATACACATTCAACTTATGCTACTGCTTGGGCTCAGGCTGGCATGGATATTCCTAACATCGGTACTACCCACGCAGACTATTTCCACGACTGCATCCCTTGCACTGAGGCCATGACCGAAGACATGATGGCTGAGTATGAGCATAATACAGGCGTAGTGATCGTTGACCGTTTCAAGAAGGACAATATCAACCCGGTTCATACTCCAGGTGTACTGGTGAAGAACCACGGTCCATTTACATGGGGTAAAGATGCAGACGAAGCTGTTTACCACGCAGTAGTAGCAGAGCAGGTAGCCAAGATGGCGTTCATCTCTTTCAGCGTGAACCCAAATACAACCATGAATCCGCTGCTCGTAGAGAAGCACTTCAGCCGCAAGCATGGTCCTAATGCCTACTACGGTCAGAAAAAGAAAAAGTAATTCCGAAGAAAGAAAAATTCCGAAGAAAGAAGAAAGATAATAATAATAAACTAACAATATAAAAACAACAACAATCATGATTAAAGCATTTGAAAATTTAGAGGTTTGGTTTGTAACTGGTGCACAACTTCTTTACGGAGGTGAGACAGTTAAGATAGTAGATGGTCACTCAAAGGACATGGTAGATGGTCTCAACAATAGTGGCATCATCCCAATCAAGGTAGTTTACAAAGGCACAGCAAACTCTTCTGCAGAGGTAGAGGCTGTGATGAAGGCTGCCAACAACGACAACAAGTGTGTAGGTATCATCACATGGATGCACACCTTCTCTCCTGCCAAGATGTGGATCAAGGGCTTGCAGGCTCTCGAGAAGCCACTCCTCCACTTCCATACACAATATAACGCAGAACTCCCTTGGGATTCTATCGATATGGACTTCATGAACCTCAACCAGTCTGCTCACGGCGATATCGAGTTCGGCCATATCTGCACTCGTATGCGCATTCCAAGAAAGGTAGTAGTAGGTTACTGGAAGAGCGAAGAGGCTCAGAAGCAGATTGCTACATGGGCTCGCGTAGCAGCAGGTGTTGCTGATGCTCACAACGTACGCTGCTTGATGTTCGGTATGAATATGAACAACGTAGCCGTAACAGATGGTGACCGCGTAGAGTTCGAGCAGCGCATGGGTTACCACGTAGATTACTACCCTGTATCTTCACTCATGGAGTACTACAAGAAGGTAACTGATGCAGAGGCTGATGCTCTCGTTGAGGAGTACAAGAAGGAATATACTATCAAGATCGATGAGTCTGGCGAGGAAGTATATTGGGAGAAGGTGAAGAACGCTGCTAAGGCTGAGATCGCTCTCCGTCGCGTATTGAAGGATGAGAATGCAGTAGCATTCACCACCAACTTCGATGATCTCGGCGATGCAGATGTAAACGATCCTAACTTCTGCGGTTTCGACCAGATTCCAGGTTTGGCTTCACAGCGCCTGATGGCAGAGGGTTATGGTTTCGGTGCAGAGGGTGACTGGAAGACAGCTTGCCTCTACCGCACACTCTGGGTAATGAACCAGGGCTTAGAGAAGGGCTGTTCATTCCTTGAGGACTATACACTCAACTTTGCTGAAGACCGCACATCAAGCCTCCAGAGCCACATGCTCGAGGTTTGCCCATTGATCGCTACAGACAAGCCAAAGCTCGAGGTTCACTTCCTCGGCATCGGTATCCGCAAGCAGCAGACCGCTCGCCTCGTATTCACATCTAAGACCGGTAAGGGTGTAAAGGCAACTGTAGTTGACCTCGGCAACCGTTTCCGTCTGATCGCAAGTGAGGTAGAGTGCATCGAGCCAAAGGCAATGCCTAAGCTCCCTGTAGCTTCAGCTCTCTGGGTTCCACAGCCAACCTTCGAGATTGGTGCAGGTGCTTGGATCCTCGCTGGTGGTACTCACCACAGTGCATTCTCTTACGACATCACTGCTGAGTACTGGGAGGACTTCTGCGAGATCCTGGGTATTGAGTTCGTCAACATCGACAAGAACACAACTATCAGCAGCTTCAAGCAGCAGCTCCGCAACAACGAGATTTATTACATGCTCAACAAGGCATTGCGATAATTAAAGTAAAGAAAACATTTAAAAGAAATGAGCGCAAAAACTATTATAGAATCAGGTAAGGCCATTCTCGGTATCGAGTTTGGCTCTACCCGAATCAAGGCTGTCTTGATTGACACCGACAACAACCCTATCGCACAGGGTAGCTTTGAGTGGGAAAACCAGTTGGTTGATGGTCTCTGGACTTACAGCATCGATACCATCTGGAAAGGCTTGCAGGATTGCTATGCTGACCTCCGCAAGAACGTAAAGGCTGAGTACGACTGCGAAATCGAGCAGTTGGCTGCCATCGGTATCTCTGCGATGATGCACGGCTACATGGCTTTCGGCAAGGATGAGAATATCCTCGTTCCTTTCCGTACCTGGCGCAATACCAACACCGCCAAGGCTGCAGCCGAGCTTTCAGAGCTCTTCCACTTCAACATCCCATTGCGTTGGAGCATCTCTCACGTATATCAGGCTATCCTGAATGGTGAGGAGCATATCGATAAGATTGACTTCCTGACCACTCTCGCTGGTTATATCCACTGGCAGTTGACAGGCAAGAAGGTTTTGGGCGTAGGCGATGCATCAGGTATGCTCCCTATCGATTCCAACACCAACAACTACGATGCAGAGATGGTGGCTAAGTTCGATAAGCTCATCGAGCCAAAGAACTTGGGCTGGAAGATTCTTGACATTCTCCCAGAGGTATTGAATGCAGGCGAAGACGCAGGTGTTCTTACAGAAGAAGGTGCAAAGAAACTCGATCCATCTGGCACTTTGAAGGCTGGTACTCCTCTCTGTCCTCCAGAGGGTGATGCTGGTACCGGTATGGTAGCTACCAATGCTGTTCGTCAGCGCACAGGTAATGTCAGTGCTGGTACATCTTCTTTCTCTATGATTGTATTGGAGAAAGCATTGAGCCAACCATACGAGGTCATCGACATGGTGACAACACCTGACGGCAGTCCTGTAGCCATGGTTCACTGCAACAACTGTACTTCCGACCTCAATGCATGGGTAGGACTGTTCAAGCAGTACCAGGAGTTGCTCGGTGTTCCGGTAGATATGAACGAAGTATTCGGCAAGCTCTACAACCACGCTCTCGAGGGCGATGCTGATTGTGGAGGCCTGATTGCATACAACTATATCTCAGGTGAGCCTGTAACAGGTTTGGCAGAAGGTCGCCCTATGTTCGTTCGCTCTGCCAACGACAAATTCAACCTTGCCAACTTCATGCGTGCCAACCTTTACGCTTCTGTAGCTGTATTGAAGATTGGTAACGACGTATTGTTCAAGGATGAGAAGGTACAGGTAGATCGCATCACAGGTCACGGCGGTTTGTTCAAGACTAAGGGTGTAGGTCAGCGCATCCTCGCAGCAGCTATCAACTCCCCTATCTCTCAGCAGCTATCAACTCCCCTATCTCTGTGATGGAGACAGCCGGTGAAGGTGGTGCATGGGGTATCGCCCTGCTCGCAGGTTACCTGGTTAATAATGAGGAGAAATTGAGCCTTGCAGACTACCTCGACAAGAAGGTATTCGCAGGAAATACTGGTGTAGAAATTGCACCTACAGCAGAAGACGTAGCTGGTTTCGATGCATATATTGAGACCTATAAGGCAGGTCTTGCCATCGAACAGGCAGCTGTAGCCAATAAAAAATAAAATGAGTTTGTGGGGGAATTTTCCCTCACAAACGTATTTTTTTTAAAGCATCTTATCGCAAGATGAGATTCTTTTTAATAAGATAAGGAAATATACCTTATTATATATAGGAGATAATATCATATATGGAAACCTAAAAAATTAAAACAAAAAAACGATGATGAACAGACTTATTGCAACCACGTTATTATCAACAGCCGTTGCGTTCTCTGCCCAGGCTCAGGATGTGACAGGTACCATACATGCCAATCAGGGCACCCTGAAGATTTACAAGGAAATCTACGGTCAGTTTGCCGAGCATCTCGGTAGCTGTATCTATGGTGGACTTTGGGTGGGTCCTGATTCTAAGATTCCCAACACTCAGGGTTATCGTAACGACGTACTCCAAGCCTTGAAGGACCTGAAGGTTCCTGTATTGAGATGGCCAGGAGGATGCTTCGCTGATGAATATCACTGGATGGATGGTATCGGTCCACGTGAGAAACGCCCTAAGATGCAAAACAACAACTGGGGTGGAACCATCGAGGACAATTCTTTCGGTACACACGAGTTTCTGAATCTCTGCGAGATGATCGGCTGCGAACCTTATATCAGCGGAAACGTTGGTTCGGGTACGGTCGAGGAATTAGCAAAGTGGGTAGAATACATGACCAGCGATGGTGATACTCCAATGGCAAAACTCCGCCGCCAGAACGGTCGCGATAAAGCCTGGAAAGTAAAATACCTCGGAGTGGGCAACGAGAGTTGGGGATGCGGTGGAAACATGCGCCCAGAGTACTACTCAGACCTCTACCGCCGCTACTCTGTATATTGCCGCAACTATGATGGCAACGAACTCTACAAGATTGCATCAGGTGCCAGCGACTACGATTACAACTGGACCAAAGTCTTGATGGACCGTGTTGGTCATCGTGCCAACGGAATCTCACTTCATTATTATACCGTCACAGGTTGGAGTGGCAGCAAAGGCTCTGCTACCAAATTCAATAACGATGATTTCTATTGGACCATGGGCAAGTGTCTTGGCATCGAGGATGTCATCAAAAAGCACGAGGCCATCATGGACAAGGCTGACCCTAAAAAGCAAATTGGTCTTCTGGTCGATGAGTGGGGAACCTGGTGGGATGAGGAACCGGGCACAATCAAGGGCCATCTCTATCAGCAGAACAGTATGCGCGATGCCTTTGTAGCTGCGCTCTCACTGAATGTTTTCCATCGTCATTGCGACCGAATCCGCATGACCAATATCGCCCAGGTAGTCAACGTTCTCCAATCAATGATCCTGACAGATACGAAGGGTACAGGTCACATGGTACTCACTCCGACCTACCACGTATTCAATATGTATAAGGATTTCCAGGAAGCAACCTACCTTCCGATGGATGTGAAATGTGATTCTATGGACGTTCGTGGCGACAGCCATGCCAAGAATGGTCGCAAGATTCCTGTAGTTTCCACTTCAGCAGCCAAGAAGACAGACGGAACCATCGTCGTTTCACTTGCCAACGTAAGCCTGGACAAGGCTCAGGAGATAGAATTTGCCATCGACGGAGTACAGGCAAAAACCGTGGCAGGTAAAATTCTCACTTGCAAGAAAGTAAGCGACTTCAATGACTTCGAACATCCAGAAGTAGTGAAGCCAACCACATTTAAGGACGCGAAATTGAAGAAAAACGCCCTAAAAGTAAAGATTCCTGCAAAATCTATTGTTGTTTTAAAAATAAAATAGTATTTTTGTAGGGTATAAAAAGGCCAGAGCCTGTTTTTTCATTAAAAGGCTCTGGAACCTATAGTTTCAGCAGAAGTTTTAACACATAAAAATTATAATTCTATTATGAACGACATTAAAGTAATGAATCATGCAGCAGATAATATCCGTATCTTGGCTGCTTCAATGGTAGAAAAGGCAAACTCTGGTCACCCAGGTGGTGCTATGGGTGGTTCTGACTTCATCAACGTGCTCTTCTCAGAGTACTTGGTATATGATCCAGCAGATCCAACATGGACTGGTCGTGACCGCTTCTTCCTCGACCCAGGTCACATGAGCCCAATGCTCTATGCTGGTTTGGCTTTGCGTGGTTTCTTCTCAATGGAAGACCTCAAGCAGTTCCGCCAGTGGGGTTCAGTAACTCCAGGTCACCCAGAACTTGACCTCGAGCGTGGTATCGAGAACTCATCAGGTCCTCTCGGTCAGGGTCACGCCCTCGCAGCTGGTGCAGCTGTTGCAGAGAAGTTCCTGGAGGCTCGTCTTGGTTCTACTATGATGCAGCACAAGATTTACGCATACATTTCTGATGGTGCTGTAGAGGAGGAAATCTCTCAGGGTGTTGGTCGTATCGCTGGTAACCTCGGTTTGAACAACCTTATCATGTTCTACGATTCTAACGACATCCAGCTCTCTACAGAGTGTGGCGTTGTCATGAACGAGGATACAGAGATGAAGTACAAGGCTTGGGGCTGGAATGTCATCAAGATCAATGGTAACGACGTGGCTCAGATCCGTGAGGCGCTCGATGCTGCCCAGAAGGAGCAGGATCGCCCTACCCTCATCATCGGTAAGACCGTAATGGGTAAGGGTGCTCTCCGCGCAGACGGCACAAGCTACGAGGCTTGCATCAATACTCACGGTGCTCCTCTCGGTGGCGACGCTTACGTAAATACAATCAAGCACCTCGGTGGTGATCCTGAGAATGCATTCGTTATCTTCGACGATGTAAAGGAGATCTACGCTAAGCGTGCTGAGGAGTTGAAGAAGATCGTTGCTGAACGCAAGGCTGCAGAGGCTGAGTGGCGCAAGGCTAACCCAGAGAAGGCTGCTCAGATGGATGAGTGGTTCAGCGGCAAGGCACCTAAGGTAGACTGGAGCAAGGTTGAGCAGAAGGCTGGTTCAGCTACACGTGCTGCTTCTGCTGCTTGTCTCGGTGTTTTGGCAGAGCAGGTTCCTAACATGATCTGTGCATCTGCTGACCTTTCTAACTCAGATAAGACAGATGGTTTCTTGAAGAAGACCAAGAGCATCGTTCGTGGCGATTTCTCTGGCGCATTCTTCCAGGCAGGTGTTGCTGAGTTGACAATGGCTGATATGTGTATCGGTATGATGCTCCACGGTGGTGTGGTTGCAGCAATGGGTACATTCTTCGTATTCTCTGATTATATGAAGCCAGCTGTTCGTATCGCTGCCCTGATGCAGGTTCCTGTTAAGTTTATCTGGACTCACGATGCATTCCGCGTTGGTGAGGACGGACCTACTCACGAGCCAGTTGAGCAGGAGGCACAGATCCGCTTGATGGAGAAGTTGAAGAACCA
>OIYX01000107.1_pt1 | contig 27700 bp, 43 predicted proteins | sample 1588431 | NCBI WGS metagenome assembly OIYX01 (sample SAMN03283241) | human gut metagenome | biome: human-associated habitat; material: feces | host: Homo sapiens | place: Peru | collected 2012
GGATGTAGGCGGAAACCTCGAAGCCATTCGTCAGGCGGACACGGGCGATCTTACGAAGCGCGGAGTTCGGCTTCTTCGGGGTGGTGGTACGAACTGCGGTGCAGACGCCTCTCTTCTGGGGAGATGCGAGATCGGTAGCGCGGTTCTTCAGCGTGTTCAGACCCTTTTGCAGCGCCGGAGCCGTGGACTTGAAGGTCACCTGCTCTCTGCCCTTTCTGACCAACTGATTAAAAGTAGGCATGTTGTTCTCCTTTCTTATTAATTCGCGTTTATATTATCCTGAAATATCCTAAAATATTCCATCGGATACGAAATTTGTCGGAGCCGACGGTTCAAAGGCTCCGAAGCGTGGCAGCGGCGGCTGCCGGGACCGGGATGCCGCAGGCATTCCCCAGCTTTTGCATCGTGGCGACATAGACGACCGTCACCTGCGCCTGCTCGCATTGTGCCAGGAGCGGCTCGGTCAGCACGGGATCGGCGTCCCTTGCGACATAGACCGTCTGTACGCGCTGCGCCGTCAGCGCCTTGCGAAGCTGCTTGATCCCGACCACCCGCTCGGCGGTTTTTAGTTCATCAAGCACCGTTTTTCGTTCCTTTCAATCTATGCTCACACAATTTTGAATTATAGCAGAATTCACGAAATATGTCAATGATTTTTGATGATTTTGACAGAAAAATTTGCGGCTCGTTCGGGAAAACAAGCCGCAAACGGGGATTTCGGTCGTTCGGCGCGCTCATTTTTCGAGCGTCGTTTCGGTCACGCCGCCGTTTTCCACGCGGAAAATGCGGTCGCAGCCCGCGATCGTCGTCAGCCGGTGGGCAACGAGGATCATCGTCTTGCTGCTGCCGAGCCGGTTGACGGCCTGCATGACGGCGGCCTCCGTCTCGTTGTCGAGCGAGCTGGTCGCCTCGTCAAAAAACAGGATCTCCGGGTCGTTGTAGAGGGCGCGCGCGATGCCGATGCGCTGGCGCTGCCCGCCGGAGATGCGCACGCCGCGCTCGCCGACGACCGTGTCGAGCCCCTCGTCGAGCGAGCGCACGAAATCGGCAAGCTGCGCGTCAGTGAGCGCGCGCCAGACCTGCTCGTCGTCGATCTGCGACGGCTCGAGCCCGAGCGCCACGTTGGCGCGGATGGTGTCGTCGACAAGGTAGATATTCTGCGGGATATAGCCGATGTGCCTCTGCCACTGCGCGTAGTCCTCGTAAATATCCAGCGCGCCGTAGCAGACCGCGCCCTCGTCGGGCTTAAGCAGGCCGAGGATCAGGTCGACCAGCGTCGTCTTGCCCGCGCCGGTCACGCCGACGATGCCCACCGATTCGCCGTGGCGGATGCGCAGCTCGACGTTTTTCAGCACCGGCTGCTGCTTATTGGGGTAGGTATAGGTGACGTTTTTCACCAAAATATCCTGCGCGGCCTCGTCCGGCACCGTGCGTTTTTCGCGCCTTTTGCGCGCGATCTCGGCGCTTCGCTCGTTCTGCTCGCGCTCCGACTCGGTCAGATCGTTGTACAGCGCCTCGAGCGACGGCAGGTTATAGGTGATCGTGTTGATGTTGGCGTTGACGGAATTGGCGCGCGGCATCAGGCGCATCGCCGCCACGGCGAAGGCCGACAGCGACGGCACGATCTCCGCCAGCGCCTGATGGCCGGCGATGCGGAAGGCGATCACGCCCAGCACGCTGCAAATGCAGAGGCTTTCGATCAGGATGCCCGGCAGCGACGCGATCAGCTTATAGCGCTTGCTCAGGGCGACGGCGCGCGCGCCGGCGTCCTGATAGACCTCGGCGAAAAACTCCTCGCGCCCCATGACCTTGACCTCCTTGATGCCGCCCATGGCCTGATGGATCGCCTTATATTTTTTTGCGTTCAGACGCCGCGCCTCCGTGCCGGTGGAGCGGATCTTCTTGCGCACGAGCGCAAAATAGAAGGCCGAGCAGAGCAGCAGCGCCGCCGAAATGGCCAGCGTCATCGCCGCGTCGACGGCGAAGAGATAGACGACGAGCGCGGCAATGATGAGCACGTCGGAGATCAGGTTGAAGATGGTCGAGATCACGCTGAACGCGCCGCTGACGTCCTGATTGATATTGCGCACGATCTCCGAGGTGTTGCGCTGCAAATGGAAGGTGTAGGGCTTGTTCATATAGCAGCGGATCATCCGCGCGCACATCCGCACCTCGTTCGTGCTGACGAATTTCACGCTGAGCTGCACCATCAGCAGGCGATAGAGATTTTTGAACACATAGATCCCCATCAGCGCGAAGGTCAGCAGCAGCAGCACCGACTCCTGCGAGCCGGAGCGCGTCAGACCGCGCAGCAGCCCATACCACCATTTGCCGTCGAGCCGCTCGGGCGTGACGAGAAGGTTCACGAACGGGAGGATCAGCGAGACGCTGAAAAAATCCATCGCCGTCTGCACAAGCTGCAAAAAGAACAGGCACAGAAACAGCAGCCGCTGCTTCCGGGGAAAAATATAGCGCAGCTCTCGCATCAGCTTCATGCGCGTTCCTCCGTTTCATTCTTGTCGTTTCATATTATTATAGTATATCTGCCGCAAAAAGTAAAGGGCGGCGCCGCACATTTCGGCAGGCAGCTTCGGCGAAGCGCGTCGACGCAATTGCGCGGCGCCGCCAAATGGCTCTTGTAAAACTCCGTTCCATGCGGTATAATAAAGGTAAAACCTGCCGAAAGGAGCGCGCCCATGATCGCCGTATGGATCCTCCTTGGGATCGCCGCACTGCTTGCGCTGGCGCTGCTCCTGCCGCTGCGCACCAAGCTGCATTTCGACGCCGAGACCGGCCTGCACTACCGCGTGTATTACGCCTTTGTGCCGCTCTACGACAGCGACAGACCCGCGCCGAAGCCCCAAAAGCGCCCGAAAAAGCAGCCCGCCAAGGCCGGAAGGCCCGCAAAAAGAAAGCCCCGCTCCGACCGCAGTGCCGTCCGCTCCCTGCTGGAGCTTCTCGGGCTGGAGGATCTGCGCAGCATCGCGGCCGCGAAGCGCGCGCTCAGCGAGAAGGGTCTGCTCGGGCTGCTGAGCGACCTGAACACTGCCGTCCGTGCGCTGCTCTCGGCCACCTTCGGAATGCTCCGCAAGGCGGTCTTCCGGCAGTTCTCCCTTCAGATCGTCGTCGGCGACGACGACGCGGCCGACGCCGCCATGCGCTACGGGCGCACCTGCGCGGCGGTCTATCCCCTGCTGACCCTGCTGGAGCGGACGTTCCGCGTTCGCCGCCGCACGGTCGACCTGCGCTGCGATTTCGACGCCGAGGAGACGTCCGTCCGCTTCGATGCCCTGATCCATTTTCGGCCGTGGCACCTGCTTTGCTTCCTGCTCCGGCTGACCGCAAATTACGTAAAAAGGAGTGCCGCAAACAATGACTGAGCTTTTCAAGGTGTTCGAGTTTACCGCCCGCGAGGTGCGCGACCTCGCGCGCGAGCAGTCCGTTGCAGACGCGCCCGTCACGATCGACGGCGTCACCATTCTGCCGATCTCCAGAGTCTCGTGCGGCTTCACCTGCGGCGGGTCGGACTCCGCCTCCGCGAAAAAAGCCGACGCGCTGACCGCCGGCGCGGGCGCCAAGGTCAAGCGCACGCCGGAGGTCTTTCTGACCGTTTCCGACGGGCAGGTGCAGCTCCTCCGCCCCTCGGCTCCCGCCGAGCCGCAGAGCGGTCTGCTCGACACGGTGCGGCCGCTGATCGCCGCCCTGCGCGCCAAGCGCGCCGCCAAAAAGCAGGCCGCCGACGAATGATCCACGCTATAAAAAGCCGTCGCAAACGATGTTGCGACGGCTTTTTCTGTTATCCCAGCTTTTTGGTTTTCTCAAAGGCCGCGAGCACAGCCTGCTCCGCCGCCGCGCGGAAGCCGCCCCGCTCGAGCGCCAGCACACCCGCGATCGTGCTGCCGCCCGGCGAGCAGACCGCGTCCTTGAGCGATGCCGGATGCTTGCCGGTTTGCAGCACCATCTGCGCCGCGCCGAGCGCGGTCTGGGCGGCAGCCTCCTGCGCAAGCCCGCGCGGCAGACCGCAGGCGACGCCCGCGTCTGCCAGCGCCTCGAGCATCAGATAAACAAAGGCCGGGCCGCAGCCGCTCAGGGCGCTGATCGCGTCCATCTGCGCCTCGGGCAGCGGCTCGACACGTCCGGCCGAGGCCAGCGCGGCTCTGAGCGCGTCGACGTCCTCCGCGTTCGCGGCGGCATTCGCGCAGAACGGCACCATGCCCGCCCCGACCTGCGCCGGCGTGTTCGGCATCACCCGCAGGATCGGGTAGCTTCCCCCGGCATAGGCCGCAAGCTGCTCCGTCGTCACGCCGGCCGCCATGCTCACGAGCGCAAAGCGGTCGCTGCGCCGCCGCAGGATCTCCTGAAGCGGCCGCAAAACCCCGGCAAGCTGATGCGGCTTCACGCCGAGAAACAGCAGCCGCGCCTGCGCCGCGAGCGCGGCATTTTCCGACGCACGGCAGCCCAAGCGCGCCGCGACGGTCTCCGCGTGCTCCCGCGTGCGGCTGCTGACGGCGACCTGCCACGCGCCGACACTCTTGCAGGCGCACTCCGCCAGCGCGCCGCCCATATTTCCGACTCCGATAAACCCGATCACCGCAATCCCTCCTAACGAATTTGTCCGTTCCCGCGGACGATGTATTTCCAGCTCGTCAGCTCCTGCAAGCCCATCGGCCCGCGCGCGTGGAGCTTCTGCGTCGAGATGCCCAGCTCGCAGCCGAGGCCGAACTCACCGCCGTCGGTGAAGCGCGTCGACGCGTTGACGTAGACCGCCGCGCTGTCCGCCGCGCGCACGAAGCGCTCGGCCGCCTCCGCGTCCTGCGTCAAAATGGCCTCGCTGTGGCCGGTCGAATGCGCCGCGATGTGCGCAAGCGCCTCGTCCTCGCTCTCGACGACCTTGACGGCCAGAATGTAATCCAAGAACTCCGTGTCAAAATCCGCCGCTCCGGCGGGCGTGCCCGGAATGTAAGCCGCCGCCTTTTCATCGAGCCGCAGCTCGACCGGCTGCCTGCCGGATGCGGCGCGCGCCCCGACCAGCCGCTGCCGCAGCGCGGGCAAAAACGACGCCGCAACGTCCCGGTGCACGAGGCAGACCTCCGCCGCGTTGCAGACGGACGGCCGGCTCGTCTTTGCGTTTTCGACGATCTTCAGCGCCGTCTCCAAATCGGCCGCGCGGTCGACATAGATATGGCAGATGCCCGTTCCGGTTTGGATGCAGGGCACGCGCGCCTCCTCGAGACAGGCGCGGATCAGCCCCGCCCCGCCCCGCGGGATCAGCAGGTCGATATAGCCGACGCCGTGCATCAGCTCCCGCGCCCCGGCGCGCGTCGTGTCCTCCACGAGGCCGAGCGCGTCGGCCGGAAGGCCGCATTGCGCCAACGCGCCGCGCAGCGCGTCGACGATCGCCGCCGCCGAGCGGGCGGCCTCGCGGCCGCAGCGCAGCAGGCAGGCGTTGCCGCTCTTCAGGCAGAGCGCCGCCGAATCGGACGTCACATTCGGGCGGCTTTCGTAGATGATCGCGACGACACCCAGCGGCACGGCGGTTTTTTCGATTTTCAGGCCGTTCGGCCGCTCCGTGCGCGCCAGCACGCGCCCGACGGGGTCGGGCAGCGCAGCGACCTGCCGCACGCCCTCGGCCATGGCCGCAACGCGCCCTGCGTCGAGCGCCAGCCGATCGAGCATGACCGGCGAGATCGCGCCGCGCGCGGCCTCGACGTCCAGCCGGTTTGCGGCCAAAATTTCCTCCTGCGCGGCCTCGAGCGCGTCCGCCATGGCAAGCAGCGCGCGATTTTTCCGCTCCGTATCGGCCGCGGCCAGCGCCGGCGCGGCCGCCTTTGCGCGCTGCATCAGCTCAAGCGTTGTTTTCATCGGTCTTTTCCTCCTAAAAAGCGCGTGCCGACCGGTTCTCCGTCGAAAATGCGGTAGAGCACGCTCGGGTCGGCGCCGTTTGCGATCACCATCTCGATGCCGGCCTGCTCGGTCAGGCGCGCGGCGCGCAGCTTTGTCGCCATGCCGCCCGTGCCCAGTGCGCTTCCCGCGCAGCCCGCCAGCGCCTCGATCTCGGGCGTCAGGCGCGGCACGCAGGGGATGAGCCGCGCGGCCGGGTCGGTGCGCGGGTCGGCGGTGTAAAGCCCGTCAATGTCCGACAGGATCACGAGCAGCTCGGCGTTGGCGCTGACCGCGACCTCCGCGGCAAGCGTGTCGTTGTCGCCGATGACGATCTCCTCGGTCGCGACGGTGTCGTTCTCGTTGACGATCGGCAGCACGCCCAGCTCGAGCAGGCGGAACAGCGTATTGTGAAAATGCGCGCGCCGCTGCGGCAGCTCGATGTCGCCCGCCGTCACAAGGATCTGCGCCACGACGTGGTGATATTCGGAAAACAGCTTGTCATAGGTGTACATCAGCTCGCACTGGCCGACGGCGGCGGCCGCCTGCTTCGTCGGGATGTCGCTCGGCCGCTCCCGCAGGGACAGCTTGCCGACGCCCATGCCGATCGCGCCGGACGAAACGAGCACCAGCTCGTGCCCGGCATTCTTCAGGTCGCTCATGACCCTGCACAGCGCCTCGACGCGCCGGATGTTCAGCAGCCCGCTCGGATGCGCCAGCGTGGACGTGCCCACCTTGACCGTTACTCTCATATATATTCCCCCCAGCTTGGCATATTGTACCAGATTTCAAATAAAAATTCAAGTCTTATGCATAATAATTCTGATTCTGCACATCCTATCGGAAAATCACCGGCCTCGGAGGGATCGCCATGACAAACGACGAATACGGAAGCCTCGTCCGCGCGCTCGCGCCGCGCACGAACAGTCTCAAAAACTGCCTCAACGCCTTCTGGGTCGGCGGGCTGATCTGTCTGCTCGGGCAGTTGTTCTCGTCGCTTTTCCGGCGGCTCGGCGCCTCGCAGGAGGACGCGTCGAGCCTCGTCAGCATCAGCCTGATCCTGCTCTCGGCGGTGCTGACCGGACTTTCGGTCTATGACGACATTGCGAACTTTGCCGGGGCGGGCACGCTCGTGCCCATCACGGGCTTCGCCAATTCGATCGTCGCTCCGTCGGTCGAGTTCCGCACGGAGGGCGTCATTCTCGGCACCTGCGCGAAAATGTTCACCATCGCGGGGCCCGTGCTGGTCTTCGGCACGCTGGCCAGCGTGGTCTACGGGCTGATCTATTGGCTCGCAGGGGCGGTTTTTTGAGGCGCAAGCCGCCAAGAATCCGTCCCGGATGCGGAAAAATGCGGGATTTTTGCTCCGGAATTCCATTTTTCGCAAGATTTTGCTTGCAATATGCCCAAAGTGTGCTATAATAGGGCAAGCCGTCAGGAGAAGCATCGACGGCACAGAAAGGAGCATTTCCATGAGCAACGAAAAACTCAAGAACACGGTGCAGAGTGCCGTTGCGGAAGCCGAAAAGGTCGCGCAGACCGTTGCCGAGACCGGCAAGAAGGCCGCCCGCTCTGCGAAGAGCAAGGCCGCCCCGAAGGTGGACGCCGCCGTGAAGGCCGCAAAGGACACCGGCAAGAAGGCCGCCGCCGCGCTGACCTCCGAGATCTATCTGCAGGTCTTCGGTCATGAACATAACTGCCTCGAGCTGGCTGAGCGCTGCAAAGAGGACTTCCGCGCAGACAACAAGGGCGCGGTGCGCAGCCTGAAGCTCTATGTTAAGCCTGAGGACGGCATGGTCTACTACGTCATCAACAGCAAGCACGAGGGCAAGCTTCCTCTTTAAGGAACCTCTGACCGGCCATCGGCCGCTTTCGGCGCCGCATTGGCGCGCAGCATACAACCTACTCTGCACAAAACGCGGACTGACCACTCGTCAGTCCGCGTTTCTCTATTCTGCGTCCGGTATACGGACATATAAAAACGGACTGACGGGATTCGTCAGTCCGTTTCGAGCGGATCAGACCAGCTCGATCACAGCCATTTCCGCTGCGTCGCCGCGGCGCGCGCCCAGACGGGTCACGCGGGTGTAGCCGCCGTTGCGGTCGGCATACTTCGGGGCAACGTCGTTGAACAGCTTATGAGCAACGTCCTCTTTGGTGATATAGGACAGTGCGCGGCGATAGTTGGACAGGCCGCCCTTCTTGCCAAGGGTGATCATCTTTTCTACCACGGGCTGCACTTCCTTCGCACGGCAGAAGGTCGTTTCAAGCTTTCCGTTCTCAAGCAGATCGGTGGTGAGCTGGCGGAGCATCGCCTTGCGCTGGTCACTCGTTCTGCCGAGCTTGCGGGTTCCAAACATTCGTGATTTCCTCCTTCTTGAAAGGTAAGCAATGAATTAGTTGTTGTTCCCGGATTCCTCCGACGCCAGCGACAGACCCATCATCGCAAGCTTGTTCTGAACCTCGTCGAGGGACTTCTTGCCCATGTTACGAACCTTCATCATTTCCTCCGGCGTCTTCGAGATGAGGTCGCGGACGGTGTTGATGTTGGCGCGCTTCAGGCAGTTGAAGCTTCTGACGGAGAGATCCAGCTCCTCGATGGTGAGCTTGAGGGCGGGCGGCTCGGAGTCGGGCGCTGCCGGACGCACGATCGTCTGACCGGGCACGGTATCGGACAGGTTGATGAAGAGCTGCAAATGCTCGTTGAGGATCTTTGCGGCAATGGAGACGGCGTCCTTCGCGGTCGTCGTCGAGTCTGTCCAAACCTCGAGGGTCAGCTTGTCGTAGTCGGTCATATTGCCGACACGGGTGTTTTCCACCGTGTAGTTCACCTTGTAGACCGGTGAATACAGCGAATCGACCGGGATCACACCGATGGGCGTCTGCGGAGTCTTGTTGCGGTCAGCCGGCACATAGCCGCGGCCGCGGCTCATGGTGATCTCCATGTTGAGGGTGGCGTCGGGCCCGAGGGTGGCAATGTGCAGATCCTTGTTGATGATCTCCACGTCGTCGTCGGTCTTGATGTCGCCGGCGGTGACCTCGCACTCGCCGGAGGCGTCGATATAGACCGTCTTGGTGCCGACGCAGTTGACCTTCGCGATGATCTGCTTGATGTTCAGAACGATCTCGGTGACGTCTTCCTTGACGCCGGGGATCGTGGAGAACTCATGCTGCACACCGGCGATCTTGATGGAGGTGGCTGCAGTGCCGGGCAGGGACGAGAGAAGGATCCTTCTCAGCGAGTTGCCCAGCGTGATGCCATAGCCGCGCTCCAGCGGCTCGACGTAAAACACGCCGTGGGAAGGATTTTCGGGAGAGTCGATACACTCAATGCGCGGCTTGTCAATTTCTACCATAAAACAGATACCCTCCTTATTAAATTGCAAAACATCGGTTTTGCGGTGTAAAACAGCTTTCCAATAAACGAGGGTGAAGCTTTACTTGGAGTACAACTCGACGATGAGGTGCTCGGCGATTTCAAAGTCGATGTCGTCTTTCTCAGGCAGAGCGAGAACCTTGCCGGTCAGGGTGTTCTTATCACGATCCAACCACTTCGGGGCGGCGACGAAGGCGTCGTCCTCCTTGAGCTTCTTGAAGCGGTTGTTGGAGCAGCTCTTCTCGCAGACGGCGATGACGTCGCCGGTTCTGACGAGATAGGACGGGATGTTCACGCGCTTGCCGTTGACGGTGTAGTGGCCGTGGTTGACAAGCTGACGCGCCTCGCGGCGGGTCGACGCGAAGCCGAGACGATAAACAACGTTATCCAGACGGCGCTCGATCAGGCTCAGCAGCACCTCGCCGGTGTTGCCCTCTGCGCGGGCGGCCTTCTCGTAATACATCCGGAACTGCTTTTCCAGAATGCCGTAGACGAACTTGACCTTCTGCTTTTCGGTCAACTGCAGAGCGTACTCGGACTTTTTGACTCTTCTCTGGCCGCCGGGGTTCTTGTTGGAAGTCTTGGAATAACCCATGGCAGCAGGAGAAACGCCGAGGGTACGGCAGCGCTTGAGAACGGGTTGAGTATTTTTTGCCATTACTTGCTTTCCTCCTTATGAATCAGACACGGCGTCTCTTCGGGGGACGGCAGCCATTGTGAGGAATGGGGGTGACGTCCTTGATGGAGACGACTTCCAGACCGGCGGACTGAAGCGCACGGATCGCGGCTTCACGGCCCTGGCCGGGGCCCTTGACGTAAACCTCGACGGTCTTCAGACCGCAGACCTCGATCGCAGCCTTCGCAGCGGTCTCGGCGCACATCTGAGCGGCGTACGGGGTGGACTTACGGGAGCCGCGGAAGCCGAGTCCGCCGGAGGAGGCCCAAGAAAGGGCGTTGCCCTGCAGATCGGTCACGGTGACCATGGTGTTGTTGAAGGAGGAACGGATATGAACGGCGCCCTTTTCAACATTTTTGCGCTCGCGACGGCGCTTAACGACTTTCTTCGCATTTGCCTTTGCCATTGATATCCCTCCTTACTTCTTCTTATTGGCGATGGTCTTCTTCGGACCCTTGCGGGTGCGGGCGTTGGTCTTCGTGCGCTGACCGCGGACGGGCAGACCGCGGCGATGACGCATTCCGCGATAGCAGCCGATTTCAACCAGACGCTTGATGTTCAGAGCGACTTCACGGCGGAGGTCGCCCTCGATGGTGTAGTTCTTGTCGATGACGTCACGAAGAGCAGCTTCCTGATCCTCGGTGAGGTCCTTGACGCGGATGTCGGGGTTAACGCCGGCCATCTTCAGGATGTCCTGCGCGCTTTTTCTGCCGATGCCGAAGATATAGGTGAGGCCGATCTCAATTCTCTTCTCGCGGGGCAGGTCAATACCAGCAATACGTGCCATATACTCTTAGAGCACCTCCTTAGCCTTGTCTCTGCTTGTGCTTGGGATTTTCGCAAATTACCATAACGCGACCCTTGCGCTTGATGATCTTACATTTTTCGCACATGGGCTTCACGGACGGTCTAACCTTCATACTGTTTTCCCTCCATAAATGAGAACTTAAATTACTTGCTTCTCCATGTGATCCGACCTTGGGTCAGATCGTACGGAGACATCTGAACCGTTACCTTGTCACCGGGCAAGATCTTGATATAGTTCATTCTGAGCTTGCCGGAAATGTGTGCCAGAATGGTATGCCCCTTGCCGATTTCGACCTTGAACATGGCATTCGGCAGTGCATCGGTTACGATGCCCTCAAGTTCGATTACGTCGTCTTTTGCCAAGTTTTATAAACCCTCCTTGGTTGAAACGTTGATTGTCCGGCTGATTGCAGCCAGTTCCCTTCGTAATTCGCTGTTGAGCACCTGTGCGCCGGCCGCAATGCGGTCAGCCACGGGCGAATCTGGCCGAAGGACCCTTTGAACGTGCATGATTTTTTTGCGCTTCGGCGCTTCGAGCTTTCGCTCCTTTCCGTTTGCGAGGAAGACGTACACACCGTCTGTGTCCATTACGAAGAACAGCTTTCCCCGGTCGTGGCCGGCGGTCGAAAGGACGAGATCCGATTTGGAAATTTCCATGCTACAGCCCCTCGGTGACGGTGAGAATTTCCGGCTCGCCGTCTGTTATGAGAACAGTATTTTCGTAGTGCGCCGAGAGCTTGCCGTCGGCGGTGACAGTCGTCCAGCCGTCCTTCAACACCTGCACCTCATAGGTGCCGACGTTGACCATCGGCTCAATGGCGATCGTCATGCCGCGGATCAGTCTCGGGCCCCTTCCGGGCTTTCCATAGTTCGGAACCTCAGGCTCCTCGTGCATATGCTCGCCGACGCCGTGACCGACGAAGGAGCGCACGACGGAGAAGCCGTTGGACTCGACGTAGGCTTGTACGGCGTGTCCGATGTCCGAAACTCGATAACCCTGGCGTGCGAATTTCACGCCCTCGAAAAAGCTCTGCCTCGTGACATTTATGAGCTTTTGTGCCTCGTCAGAAATCTGACCGCAGGCGAAGGTTGCGGCGCAGTCGCCGTTGAACCCGTTCCAGAGCGCGCCAACGTCAACGGAGACGATGTCGCCCTCTCGGAGCACCCGGCCGTCGGGAATGCCGTGAATGACGGTATTGTTCACGGAAATGCACGCGCTGGCCGGATACCCGCAGTAGTTCAGGAACGCGGGCTTTGCGCCTTGTGATACGATAAAATCGTAGACAGCTTTGTCGATCTCCTTGGTTGTTACGCCGGGTCTTACCATTTCCCCTGCCAAAGCACGGGCTGCCGCGGTAATTTTACAGGCTCGGCGCATCACAGAGAGCTCACGTTCTGTTTTGATGGAGATCATAGCTCAATCTCCCAAAGCCGCCAAAATATCACGAGTTGCATCCTCAATGGGCTGATCGCCCCGGACAAGCCGCAGCTTGCCAAGGTTTTCATAGAAGCCCTTGAGCGCCTCGGTCTCGGCGTGGTAGACACGCAGACGGTTGCGAACCGTTTCCGGCTCGTCGTCCTTACGGGTCACCAGCCCGCCGCCGCAGGCATTGCAGATGCCCTCTGTTTTGGGCGGATTTGCCTTGAGGTGGTAGCTCGCGCCGCAGGAGCCGCAGACGCGGCGCCCGGTCATGCGCGCTTCGATCACCTCGTCGGCCAGTTCAATGGAGACGACCCGGTCGATCTCGATGCCGAGGTCGATCAGACCCTGCGCCTGTGCAAGCGTGCGCGGCACACCGTCGAGGATGTAGCCGCCGGCGCAGTCCGGCTGAGCCAGCCGCTCGCGGACGATGCCGAGAATGACATCGTCCGGGACGAGCTGACCCCGGTCGATCAGGCTTTTCGCCTTCTTGCCGGTCTCCGTACCGTTTTTGATCGCTTCCCGAAGAATGTTTCCGGTGGAAATGGTCGGGATGCGCAGCCGGGCGGCGATCCGCTCGGCCTGCGTTCCCTTTCCTGCGCCGGGGGCGCCCAACAGAATCAATCTCATTGGTCTGCCTCCGGTTACTTCTGCAGGAAGCCGGAATAGTTGCGCATCATCATCTGCGCCTCGATCGCTGCGACCGTCTCAAGGGCGACACTGACCACGATGATCACGGAGGTACCGCCGAAGGAGAAGTTCGTGTTGCCGAAGGCAGCGCCCAGCACGATGGGCAGCACCGCAATGATACCGAGGTAGATCGCGCCGAAGAGCGTGACCTTGTTGATGACCTTGCGGATGAAGTCCGACGTGGGACGACCCGGACGGAAGCCGGGGATGAAGCCGCCGTTTTTCTTGAGGTTGTTGGCAACCTCAACGGGGTTGTACTGAATGGTCGCGTAGAAGTAGCTGAAGCCCACGATGAGCAGCAGGTAGCACACGCAGTAGATGGCGCTCTTGCTGTCAAAGACATGGTCATACCACCAGTTGCCGCTGCCGACGCCTGCAAAGGCGCAGATGGTCGCGGGCAGAGAGGCGATCGACTGGGCGAAGATGATCGGCATAACGCCGGACATATTCACCTTGATGGGCAGGTGCGTGTTCTGGCCGCCGTAGACCTTGCGGCCGACGACGCGCTTGGCATACTGCACCGGAATGCGGCGCTCAGCCTGCGAGACGAACACGATGAAGACGATCACGGCCAGCATTGCAACGATAATGAGCAGCGCCCAGTACCAGAAGCTCGAGAAGCCGTTCTTCAGCTCGAGATAGATCGGCAGGAAGATGCCCTGCGGGATCCGCGCGATGATGTTGGCAAACAGGATCATGGAGATGCCGTTGCCGATGCCGTACTCGGTGATCTGATCACCCAGCCAGGTGACGAGCGTCGCGCCGGCGGTAAAGGTGAGGATGATGACGATCGCGGGCAGCACGCCGGTCTGCGTGAGCAGCTGGTTGCCGTACTGCGAATTGTAGTTGACGAGCATCATATAGTAGGCGAAGCCCATCAGAACGCCCAGACCAATGGTCGTGTAGCGCGTGATACGGCTGATGGTCTTCTTGCCCTCCTCGCCGCCCTCCTTGCTCAGGCGTTCCAGAGCGGGGATGGCGATGGTGAGGAGCTGAATGATGATCGAGGCGTTGATCGCCGGCTGGATGCCCAGCGCGAAGATCGTCGCCATGGAGAACGCGCCGCCGGACATCATGTTCATCAGGCCGAGGATCGTGTTGCTGAGCTGCTGCTCAAACATCAGAGCCATCTGGTCGACGTTGACGAACGGGACGGGGATCACGTTTCCGATGCGGTAGAGAAGGATGATGAGCAGGGTAAAGAGCAGCTTCTTGCGAAGGTCTGCGATCTTCCATGCGTTGCGAAGTGTCGTAAGCACTTACACCACCTCAGCCTTTCCGCCTGCCTCCTCGATCTTAGCCTTTGCGCCTTCGGAGAACTTGGCCGCCTTGACGGTGACCTTCTTGGTCAGTTCGCCGTTGGAGAGCACCTTCACGCCGTATTTGCAGTTGCGGATGATGCCCTTTTCAAGCAGAGCCGCAGCATCGACGGTAGCGCCGTCTTCAAATACGTTGAACGCGCTCAGTTTGACCTCGGTGAGGGGCTTTGCAAAGATGTTGTTGAAGCCGCGCTTCGGGACACGGCGTGCCAGAGGCATCTGGCCGCCTTCGAAGCCGATGCGGACCTTGCCGCCGGAGCGAGCCTTCTGACCCTTGTGACCGCGGCCGGCGGTCTTGCCGTTGCCGGTGCCGGTGCCGCGACCCTTGCGCTTGGCGACCTGGGTAGAACCCAGAACGGGAGCAAGTTCATGAAGTTCCATTCTTGTCTCCTCCTTATTCTACTTCGGTGACCTCGAGCAGATAGCCGATCTTGGCGATCTTGCCGCGGGTCTGTTCATTGTCGGGCTGGATGGTCTCCTGGCCGATCTTGCGAAGGCCGAGGGATTCCGCCGTGGCAATGTGCTTCTGGATACGACCGGAAATGCTCTTGACGAGCTTGATCTTCAACTGTGCCATGTTCGTATCCTCCTTAACCGATGATTTCTTCCACGCTCTTGCCGCGGATGCGAGCGACCTCTTCCGGGCCGCGCAGGCTCAGCAGACCCTGCATGGTCGCCTTGACGACGTTCTGCGGGTTGTTGGAGCGAAGGCACTTGGTACGAATGTTGGTGATACCGACGGCCTCCATGACAGCACGGACTGCGCCGCCGGCGATGACGCCGGTACCGACGGAGGCGGGCTTCATGAGGACGCTGCCGGCGCCGTAGATGCCGATGACCTCGTGGGGGATCGTCGTGCCGCTCAGAGTGACCTTGTGCAGGTTCTTCTTGGCGTTGGCGATGCCCTTGAGGATGGCTTCGGAAACCTCCGCCGCCTTGCCGAGGCCGTAGCCCACGGTGCCGTTGCCGTCGCCGACGACGACCAGCGCGGAGAATTTCATAACGCGGCCGCCCTTAACCGTCTTGCTGACACGGTTGAGGTAGACGACACGCTCGATCATTTCGGGAGCATTGTCCTTTTCAGGTGCTCTGTTATAAGCCATTTCTCGTTCCTCCTCTTAGAATTTGAGTCCGCCTTCGCGGGCGCCGTCGGCAAGAGCTGCGACACGGCCGTGATAGATATAACCGCCACGGTCGAACACGACCTCTTCAATGCCCTTGGCCTTCGCGCGTTCGGCGAGCTTCAGGCCGACCTTCTTGGCAGCCTTGCAGTTGCCGGTCGCGCCGTCAAACTCTTTTTCCACGGTGGAAGCGGAAACGAGCGTGACTCCGTTGACATCATCAATGATCTGTGCATAGATGTTTGCGTTGCTTCTGAAAACATTCAGGCGGGGTCTGCACGGTGTGCCGGAGATCTTACCGCGCACGCGAACATGACGATGCAGTCGCATTGCTTTCTTATCGGTCTTCTTAATCATTTACGCACACCTCCTATTATTTCTTACCGCCGGCCTTGCCTTCTTTGCGGCGAATGACCTCGGTCGTGTATTTAATGCCCTTGCCCTTGTAGGGTTCCGGGGGTCTCTTTCCACGGACGTTTGCAGCAAACTGTCCGACCTTCTGCTTGTCGATGCCGTTGACGATGATCTTGTTCGGCGCCGGAACATCGACGGTGATGCCGTCGGGCTCTTCCATTGCGACCGGATGAGAGTAACCGACGTTGAGGACGAGCTTGTTGCCCTCCTTGGAGGCGCGGTAGCCGACGCCGTTGACCTCAAGCTCCTTGGTGAAGCCCTTTTCGACGCCGATGACCATGTTGTGCAGAAGCGTGCGGGTCAGACCGTGCAGGCTCTTGTTTTCATGCTCGTCATTCGGACGGCAGACGGTGAGCACCGCGCCATCCTGCTTGATGATCATATCATGATGGAATTTGCTGGTCAGTGTACCCTTCGGGCCCTTGACGGTGACGAGGTTGCCCTCAGCGACGGTCACTTCGACGCCGGCCGGTACAGTGATAGGCATTTTACCGATTCTGGACATAAAATGTTACCTCCTTACCAGACGAACGCAAGGACCTCGCCGCCGACGTGCGCAGCGCGCGCTGCCTTGTCGGTCATGACGCCCTTGGATGTGGAAATGATGGCGATTCCGAGGCCGCGAAGAACCTTCGGAAGCTCCTCAGCGCCGGCATAGACACGCAGGCCGGGCTTGGAAACGCGGCGAAGACCGGAAATGACCTTCTCCTTGTTGCCGAGATACTTCAGGGTGATGTGGATCACGCCCTGCTTGCCGTCCTCTTCGACGGAATAGGCCTTGATGTAGCCCTCGTCGAGCAGGATCTTGGCGATGTCCTTCTTCAGGTTGGAAGCGGGGACATCCACGGTGTCGTGCTTTGCAGAGTTCGCGTTCCGGATGCGGGTCAGCATATCTGCAACGGGATCGGTGATTTGCATGTGATGTTACCTCCTTTAGAAGTTACGGGCTAAACCCGTTAAGACGCCAGAGTATCAGAGGAATGCAGGCCGTGAGCGGCCCCATTTTCCTCTGACTTCTGATGCCTGTTTTACATTTGGATCACACAGTGTGTGAATGGTGGACGATTACCAGCTTGCCTTGCGGACGCCGGGGATCTCGCCCTTGTACGCCAGCTCACGGAAGCAGATACGGCAAACGCCGAAATCACGCAGGTAAGCATGGGGTCTGCCGCAGATCTTGCAGCGGTTGTAGCGGCGGCTGGAGAACTTGTTCCCGGCCTGCTGCTTGAGAATCATCGCTTTTCTTGCCATTTCGTCTTCCTCCTTAAGCGTGGAACGGAGCGCCGACCATGGTCAGCAGTTCCTTGGCTTCCTCGTCGGTATTGGCGGTGGTGCAGATGCAGATGTCCATGCCGCGGATCTTGTCGACCTTGTCATACTCGATTTCGGGGAAGATGAGCTGTTCCTTCAGACCCATGGCATAGTTGCCGTGGCCGTCGAAGGAGTTGGGGTTGATGCCGCGGAAGTCGCGGACACGGGGCAGCGCCACGTTGAACAGACGGTCGAGGAACTCCCACATACGGTCGCCGCGGAGGGTGACCTTGACGCCGACGGTCTCGCCTTCACGGACCTTGAAGTTCGCGACGGACTTGCGGGCCTTGGTGGTGATGGGCTTCTGGCCGGTGATGGTGGCGATGTCCTTGCAGATGGCCTCGATCTCCTTGGCGTTGTTCTTGCTCTCGCCGCAGCCGACGTTCACGATGACCTTCGCGACCTGCGGGATCTGCATGACGCTCTTGTACTGGAATTTCTTCATCAGAGCAGGAGCGATCTCTTCTTTGTATTTCACTTGCAGTCTAGCCATTGATTCGTTCCTCCTCCTTAGATTTCCTTGCCGCACTTCTTGCAGACGCGAACCTTCTTGTCGCCGTCCACGTTGAAGCCGACGCGCACGCCCTTGCCGCACTTGGAGCAGAAGAGCTGCACCTTGTCGACGCGGATCGGGATCTCACGCTTGATGATGCCGGAGGCGTCGTTCTGCTTGCGAGCCTTGACGTGGCAGGTCGCGACGTTGACGCCCTCGACAATGACCTTGTTCTCCTTGGGCATGGCCGCGATGACCTTGCCCTTCTTGCCCTTGGACTTGCCGGACAGGACAATGACGGTGTCGTTCTTTTTAATGTTCATACTTCGACGTCCCCCTATTAAATGACTTCCGGAGCCAGCGAGAGGATCTTCATGTATTCCTTGTCACGAAGCTCTCTGGCGACCGGCCCAAAAATACGGGTGCCGCGGGGATTCTTGTCCTCCTTGATGAGGACGGCCGCGTTCTCGTCGAAACGAACGTAGGTTCCGTCGGCGCGGCGGACGCCCTTGGCGGAGCGGACGATGACAGCGCGGACGACCTCGCCCTTCTTCACCGTGCCGTTCGGGGCGGCCTTGCGGACGGAAGCGACGATCACGTCGCCGATGTTGCCGAACTTACGCTTGGAGCCGCCGAGCACGAGGATGCACTTGATCTCCTTCGCGCCGGTGTTGTCGGCAACCTTCAGATAACTTTCCTGTTGAATCATGTGTTCCCGACCTCCTTATTCAGCCTTCTTGATGATTTCGACGAGGCGCCATCTCTTGTCCTTGGACAGGGGGCGGCACTCCATCACCTTCACGGTGTCGCCGATGCCGCACTCGTTGTTCTCGTCGTGCGCCTTCAGCTTGTAGGTTCTCTTCACGATCTTCTTGTACAGCTTGTGCTGCACGCTATCCTCAATTGCAACCACGATGGTCTTGTCCATCTTATCGGAGACGACCTGACCAATTCTGGTTTTGCGGAAAGCTCTGGTATTTTCATTCATTTTCGCTTACCTCCTCAGATTGCGGTCTCTTTCTCACGAATAATAGTCTTGATGCGGGCAATGTCCTTCTTGACAGCCGCGAGCTTGATGGGGTTATCCAACTGGTTCGTTGCGTGCTGCATCCGCAGGAAGAACAGATCCTTCTTCAGATCCTTCGCCTTCTGCTCCAGCTCAGCCACGGACATGGCTCTCAGTTCCTTTGCCTTCATCATTATTCACCACCATTCTCAGATACTGCATCTTCCCGGGCGATGATCTTGGTCTTGATGGGCAGCTTGTGCTGCGCCAGGCGGAGCGCCTCGCGCGCATCCTCTTCGGAAACGCCGCCGATCTCGAACATGACCTTCTGCGCCTTGACAACGGCGACCCAGTATTCGGGCGCGCCCTTACCGGAACCCATTCGGACGCCGAGCGCCTTCTTGGAAACGGGCTTGTCGGGGAAAATCTTGATCCAGACCTGACCGCCACGCTTGGTGTAACGGGTCATTGCGATACGAGCCGCTTCGATCTGGTTGCCGGTGATCCAGCCGGGCTCAAGAGCCTGAATGCCGAACTCACCGTAGGAAACCTTATTGCCGCGGGAGGCTGCGCCCTTCATGCGGCCGCGCTGCACTCTGCGGAACTTTGTTCTTTTAGGCATTAACATTAGCGGTTGCCTCCTTCCCGACGGTCGTCACGACGACGCTCGCCATTGAAGGGTCTGCGCTCGCCGCGGCGGTCGTCACGGCGACGGTCGTTGCGACGGTCATTGCGGCGGTCACGGCGCGGTGCCTCCGGCGCGGTCTGACGCAGGGTGGAGTTGAGCACCTCGCCCTTGTAGATCCAGACCTTGCAGCCGATCTTGCCATACGTGGTGTTGGCTTCTGCGAAGCCGTATTCGATGTCCGCACGGAGGGTCTGAAGCGGGATGGTGCCCTCGTGATAGGATTCGCTGCGCGCGATCTCGGCGCCGCCGAGACGGCCGCCGCAGGCGCACTTGATGCCCTTCGCGCCCAGACGGGTCGCTCTCTGCATCGCCTGCTTCATGGCGCGGCGGAAGGAGATGCGCTTCTCAAGCTGCGCCGCGATGTTCTCGGCGACGAGCTGAGCGTTGAGGTCCGGGCTGCGGATCTCGATGATATTCAGAGAGACGGACTTGCCGAGCTTCTTTTCCAGCTCGAGGCGGAGCTTCTCGATCTCCTGGCCGCCCTTGCCGATGACGACGCCGGGGCGGGAGCAATGCAGGTTGATCTTGATGCGGGCGTTGCTGCGCTCGATCTCGATCTTTGCAATGCCGGCGGAGTAGAGGCGCTGCTTGAGATCCTTGCGGATGTTGTAGTCCTCAACGATCAGGTCGCCGACCTTGTCGTTGCGGGCATACCAGCGGGAATCCCAATCCTTGATAACGCCTACGCGCAGTCCATGAGGATTAACTTTCTGTCCCATAGTAACCTCCTTAAGCCTTCTCACTCACACCGATGGTGAGGTGAGTCGTTCTCTTGAGAATGCGATTATATCTGCCCTTGGCTCTGGGTCTGCCGCGCTTGAGGGTCGGGCCGGGGTTGGCGACCGCGGTGGAGACGAACAGGTTGTCCCGGTTCATGCCGTGGTTGTTCTCGGCGTTGGCCATCGCGCTGAGCAGAACCTTGAGCATCGGCTCAGAGGCTGCCTTCGGGGTCTGCATGATATAGGCGCAAGCGGTCTTGGCGTCCTTGCCGCGGATGAGGTCGCAGAGGATCTGGACCTTGCGCGGGGACATACGCAGGTATTTCAGATGTGCTTTTGCTTCCATGTCGATTCCTCCTTATTTCGCGTTGGAGGTCTTGGAGCCGGAATGTCCGCGGAACGTTCTGGTGGGAACGAACTCGCCCAGCTTATGACCAACCATGTCTTCTGTCACATAGACGGGAACATGCTTGCGGCCGTCATGGACAGCGATCGTATGACCGACAAAGGAGGGGAAGATGGTGGAAGATCTCGACCAGGTCTTCAGCACTTTCTTTTCACCGGTCTTGTTCAGCTCTTCAACGCGCTTGTACAGCTCGGGAGCAACAAACGGGCCTTTTTTAATGCTTCTGCTCATGATTCATTTCCTCCCTTACTTACTGTTGCGGCGCTTGATGATGAACCGATCGGTACGGTTCTTCGTCTTGCGGGTCTTGTAACCCATCGCCGGCTTGCCCCACGGAGTGACAGGGCCGGGACGGCCGACCGGGGCGCGGCCCTCGCCGCCGCCGTGCGGGTGGTCGTTCGGGTTCATAACGGAGCCACGGACGGTCGGACGGATGCCCATGTGACGGGTGCGGCCGGCCTTGCCGATGTGAACGTTGGCGTGGTCGATGTTGCCGACCTGACCGATGACTGCGGTGCAGTTCATGCGGACATAGCGAACCTCACCGGACGGCAGACGAACCTGAGCAAGCTCGCCCTCCTTGGCCAGAAGCTGGGCGGCGACGCCCGCAGAGCGGACGAGCTGCGCGCCGGCGCCGGGCTGGAGCTCGACGTTGTGGATCACGGTGCCGACGGGGATGTTTGCGATGGGCAGGCAGTTGCCGGGCTTGATGTCGGCCGATGCGGAGCTGACGACGGTGTCGCCGGCCTTCAGGCCGACCGGAGCGAGGATGTAGCGAAGCTCGCCGTCCTCATACTTGACCAGCGCAATGAAGGCGCTGCGGTTGGGGTCGTACTCGATGCGCTGCACAACTGCCGGCATTTCGAGCTTGTTGCGACGGAAGTCGATGACGCGGTACTTGCGCTTGTTGCCGCCGCCGCGGTGGCGGACGGTGATTCTGCCGTAGCTGTTGCGACCGGAATGCTTCTTCAGGGTCTCAACCAGGCTACGCTCGGGCTTTGCCTTTTTCTCGACGCCTTCAAACGCGGACACGGTCATGCCGCGGCGTGCGGGGGTATAAGGCTTATAAGTTTTAATCGCCATTTTGCGTTACACTCCTTTAATTGAGATGGATTAGACCATACCCTCGAAGAATTCGATGGTCTTGGAATCGGCGGTCAGCTTGACAACGGCCTTCTTGTAGGAGGCGGTGCGGCCCTCGGGGTATCTGCCCTGGCGCTTGAGCTTGCCGTCCATGTTGATGGTGGTGACCTTTTCGACCTTGACGCCGAAGATCTCGGAAACGGCGGCCTTGATCTCGGTCTTGGTCGCGTTCTTGGCGACCATAAAGACGTACTTCTTCAGCTCGGTTGCTTCCATGGACTGTTCGGTGATGACCGGACGGAGCACGATATCGTATGCAGTCTTCATGCGAACACCTCCTCAATCTTCGCAAGCGCAGCCTTCTCGACGACGATCTTCTTCGCGTTGAGCAGATCGTAAACGTTGATGAGGTTGGCAAAGGTGGTCTCGACGCCGGGGATGTTGCGTGCGGAGAGCACGACGTTTTCCTTCACGTCAGCGGTGACGACCAGCGCCTTGGTGTCGGCGTTGACCGCGCTGAGGAAGCCGGCGAACTTCTTGGTCTTGATCTCGTCCATCTTGATCTCGTCGATGACGACGATGGCGTCGGCCTGTGCCTTCGCGCTCAGGACGGACTTCAGAGCCAGACGGCGCACCTTCTTGTTGAGGGTGTAGCTGTAGTCTCTGGGCTTCGGGGCGAAAACGACGCCGCCGTGCGTCCACTGCGGGGCGCGGGTGCTGCCCTGACGGGCGTGGCCGGTGCCCTTCTGGCGCCACGGCTTTCTGCCGCCGCCGGAGACCTCTGCGCGGGTCAGCGCGGACTGCGTGCCCTGACGGCAGTTGGCCAGATGATTCTTCACAACGTCATGAACAACGGATTCGTTCGGCTCGATGCCGAAAACAGCCTCGGAAAGTTCAACTTCACCAACCTGCTTGCCGTTCATGTCATACACATTCGTTTTAAGCATTTGTTAACTCTCCTTTCCTTAGGCGTTTCTTGCGGAGGCCTTCTGCGGGTTACGGCCGGATGCCTTCTGCGGGTTCTTGCTGACGCCAGCCTCGCCCTTCGCGACCTTAATGGTCTTGACGGTGCTCTTGATATACACAAGGCCGCCCTTCGGGCCGGGGACCGCGCCGCGCAGCACGATCATGTTCAGGTCTGCATCGACCTTGACGACGTCCAGATTCTGGACGGTGACCTGCTCGACGCCCATCTGGCCGGGCATATTCTTGCCCTTGAAGATACGGGAAGGATCGGAAGAGGAGCCCATCGAGCCGGCGTGACGGTGAACCGGGCCGCCGCCGTGGGACATCTTCTGGATGTGCGTGCCGTGGCGCTTGACGGAGCCCTGGAAGCCATGGCCCTTGGAGGTGCCGGTGACGTCGACGTGATCGCCGGCGGCGAAAACGTCCGCCTTGATCTCGGCGCCGACCTCAAGCTGCGCGGCATTGTCGAGCTTGAATTCTTTCAGATACTTTTTGGCAGAGACCTCTGCCTTCTTGAGGTGACCCAGCTCCGGCTTGCTCAGCTTCTTCTCGGCGACCTCGCCGTAAGCCAGCTGCACGGAAACATAGCCATCATTCTCAACGGTCTTCTTCTGGGAGACGACGCACGGACCGGCCTCGATAACGGTGACCGGGATCACGTGACCGTTCTCATCGAAGATCTGGGTCATGCCCACTTTCTTGCCGATGATTGCTTTCTGCATGGTGTTTACTCCTTTTGTTAGGTTATTGGTTGGCAAACTTGACCATTGGGCAGCCATTGGTTTGCCAACATGACCCGGGACCGTCTCGGCAGACGGTCGGGGTTCGCCGTATACCTATTATAACTAGGTGATTACAGCTTTATCTCAATCTCAACGCCGGCCGGCAGGTCAAGGCCCTGAAGGGCTTCGACGCATTTGGCGTTCGGGTTGAGGATATCGATCAGACGCTTGTGGGTTCTGCGCTCGAACTGCTCGCGGGAATCCTTGTACTTGTGCACGGCACGCAGGATGGTGACGACCTCCTTCTTCGTGGGAAGGGGGATCGGGCCGGAGACGGTCGCGCCGTTGCGCTTTGCGGACTCGACGATCTTTTCAGCAGTGCTGTCGATGAGCTGGTGATCGTACGCCTTGAGGCGAATTCGGATCATGTTTGCCATTGTGGTTGTTTCCTCCTTAGTGAAACGTACTCAGTTTTCGTTGTCTTCGCTGGGTACGGTCGAGACGAGAACGGTGCACGCTTTCCCGTGCGTATCACTCCGCTTTCATGAAAAAAGACCGACGTTTGCCGGCCTTGGTTTCCGCAGCGGCGATATACGCCACATGCTTTCACGCCTCAGCCGCCCGATGACCGGACATACTCCGCAGAAGTTACCGTTTTTCAACGCAATCTCCTGCATCATCGCAATTTTGCGCGCAGCTTATGCCTGCGCCGCAACGGTATACATTGTAATACACGCAGCCGTGAATGTCAAGCCTTTTTTTGACCTTTTCAATAAAAAATTTTCTGATTTTTTGTGAAAGATGCAGATTTTTCAAATATTCCGCTCTCCCCTGCCACGCACGTGAAAAACCGCCCTGTCGGTGCAAGCTGACAGGGCGGTTTTCGTGCGTTTTACCGGAGCAGGAGCAGATAGACGAACGCGGCGACGAGGGCGGCGCAGAACAGCAGCAGCGCAAAGGACAGGTTGCCGCTAATGCGGTGCGTCGTGCGCACCCATGTGTGGTGCAGGCGGTAGAACAGCCGCGCATAGCGCTCTCCCCCGCCGGTGCACCGGTCGACGGCCTTGCCCATGCGATAGGGCAGCGTCTGCTCGGTTTTGCTCCCGTTCGGGATGGGGCTCGGGCGGAAAATCGTGCGCCGCAGCAGCAGCACGAGCGCGTCGGTCAGGTCGCTGAGCGCGTGGCTCACGACGCCGAACGCGCGGAAGACGCCCTTTGCCAGCGGGATCGTCAGCTTGTTCTCACCGAACAGCGCGCAGACCCAGCCGAGCGCACCCGGCAGGAGCCTGAGCAGCAGCGGCCGATAGACCAGCTCCTCCAGATCGAACCGTTTCGGCCAGAGGTCGACATAGCTCCCGTTCCGCCGCAGCACCGGGCGAACGAGCAGCAGATAGACCGCCGCGCCGATGCCCAGCGAGATCGCCGCACCCTTGAGATTCTCGAGCGTCAGCAGCGCCGGGAACGGCTCGGCCTGCCCGACGCGGAAGAAGTCCAGCCCGACCTCCGTGATTTTGCGCATGGAGAAGCGCGCCGTCAGCCCCAGCGCCGGGAGCGTCAGGGCGGACAGCCCCAGCGCGACCGACGCCGCCGGGCTGCAATACCGGCGCATCGCGTCGAATTCGGCCTGCCGCGTCGGGTGCTTTTCCCAGAACAGCGCGATATAGAGCTTGGTCATATAGGCCGCGGTCAGGCCGCCGGAGAACAGGAAGATCCATTCCACGCCGGTCATGAGCGCCCCGCCGCCGTATTCGACGATGGCCTCGTGCAGCAGCGATTTGCTGACAAAGCCGTTGAGCAGCGGCACGCCGGCGATGCCCGCTGCGCCCAGCAGGAAGGCCGCGTGCAGCAGCGGCTTTTTGCGGCCGAAGCCGCGGATGTCGTCGAGCCGCAGGGCGTGCAGATTGACGAACACCACGCCCGCGCAGAGGAAGAGCACGAGCTTGAACAGCGAGTGGTTGACCATGTGCAGCAGAACGCCGCGCGCGGCGGTCACGTTCTGCTCGCCGAGCAGCCCCATCATGCCGATGCCGACGAGAATGAAGCCGATCTGCGACATGGACGAGCAGGCCAGCGTGCGCTTGAGGTCGACGCTGAACACCGCCAGCACCGCGCCGAGCAGCATCGTGACCGTGCCGAGCGCGAGCACGACGCGCCCCCACGCCGCGTCATAGCGGAAGATGTTGCACGAAATCGCCAAAATGCCCCAGACGCCCGCCTTGGTCAGGATGCCCGAGAGCAGCGCCGAGGCCGGCGCGGGCGCGACCGGGTGCGCCTTCGGCAGCCAGATGTGCAGGGGGAACATGCCCGCCTTCGCGCCGAAGCCGAAGAGGATGCAGCCCCCGGCGGCATAGAGCACGCCGCGATTCTGGCAGACGCGCGCCCGGTCATACAGCTCCGCCAGCCGCAGCGTGCCGAGCGTGTGCTGCAAAAGGAACAGCCCCATCAGCGCGACCAATCCGCCGATCACGGCGACGGCGAGGTAGGTCTCGGCGGCGCGCAGCGCCTCCGGCTCCTCCTCCTGCGCGACCCACGGGTAGGACGTGAAGCTCATGACCTCGAAGAACACGAAGGCAGTCAGCAGATCGGCGGCCAAAAACACGCCGAGCGTCGCGCCGAGGGTCATGAGGTTGAAGAAATAATAGCGGTTACGGTGGTGATGCCGTGCGAAATACCACGGCGAGAAGAGCAGCGTCATTGCCCAGAGGAAGGCGGCGACGAGGCAGTAGACCCGCCGGAAGCCGTCGAGCGCGAGCGTCAGCCCGAGCAGTCGGCTCTCCTGCACGGGCAGGAACAGCAGCCAGACGCACAGCGCCAGCTCGGCCAGCCCGGCGCAGACGGCGAAGCGATCGCGCGCTGCGCGGTTTTTCCTGCCAAGCAGATAAGACGCGGCCGCGCAGAGCATCGGGAAAAACGGCACAAGCAGCAGCATCATGCGCCCACCCCCGTTCTGACGATCTCGGCCACGGCGCGCGCGATCGGCTCGCCGCAGAGACCCGTGACCAATATGCCCACGGCGAGCAGCACCATCGGCACGAGCATCCGCCAATCGGCCTCGCGTACCGTCTGCAAGCCGCGCAGGTCGTCGGTTTTCGACGGGAACCACGCCTTGCTGACGGTCGTGAACATATAAATTGCGGTCAGCAGCGCCGCTGTGAGCAGCACGCCCGCGCCGAGATAGGCCATCGGCGTGCCCGCGTCGGCAGCGGCCGACAGCAGGCTCCATTTGCTCACGAAGCCGGCCAACGGCGGGATGCCCACCAGCGCCACGGCGGCCACCGTGAAGCAGCCGAACGTGACCGGCATTTTTCTGCCCAGTCCGGCCAAGTCCGGGATATATTCGCGCCCCGTGCGGCAGAGCACCGCGCCCGCGCAGAAGAACGCAAGGATCTTGATCTCGGCGTGGAAGGCCATGTGCAGCATCGCGCCGGACATCCCCGCCGGGGTCATCAGCGTTGCGCCGAACAGAATATACGACAAATTCGCGACGGTCGACCACGCGAGGCGGCGCTTCCAATGCGTCTCCTTGACGGCGCGCGCCGCGCCGTAGAAGATCGTGAAGCTCGCCGCGCCCATGCAGACCCACTGCGCCCAGCTTCCGCGCAGCAGATTCACGTCATAGCAGTAATACGTCAGGCGCAGGATGGCAAACGCGCCCGCCTTGACCACCGCAACGGCGTGCAGCAGCGCGGTGACCGGCGTCGGCGCCGCCGAGGCCTTGGGCAGCCACCGGCAAGCGGGGAACACGGCCGCCTTGACGCCGAAGCCGAAGAAGCCCAGCAGATAAAACACATAGGTCAGATACTTCTGCCCGTAGGGATAACGGTGCAGCAGCCCGCCGAGTGCAAAATCGACCGTCACGCCGTTGGATACAAGGAAGAGCATCGAGGCGAAGGCGAACGCCGCGCCGCCGAGCGAGAAAACGAAATAGGTCTTGGCCGCGCGGGTGGCCTCCTTGGTGCGCGTGTGCAGCACGAGCGGCACGGTGCACAGCGTGAGCAGCTCATAGAAGCAGTACATCGTGAACAGGTCGCCCGCCAGCGCTACGCCCAGCGTCGCGCCATAGGACATCGTGAAGAAGGCAAAAAAGCTGCGCTTGCGCGTGTCGTTCCGCAAATAGGAGAAGGCATAGAGCACGGTCAGCGGCCAGAGCGTCGCGACGATGCCGGCAAAAAACCGGCCGAGCCCGTCGAGGCGCAGATCAAAGGTCAGGTCGTTGGTGAAGCGCCAGATCGTCAGCGCGCCCTCCGGCCGCGCGATCACAAGCGCCCACGTCAGCAGGGAGGTCAGCACCGTGAGGCACATCGTCGCGGGCTTCACCCAGCGATCCGTTTTCGTCCGGAGCATCAACATCGCGGCGCCGCCCGCAAAGGGCAGCAGCACCGCGAACAGCAAGAAGATCGGTCTCATAGGCGTCTCCCCTATGCGCCGACGACGGTCTGCGCCAGCGCGGCAAAGCCGCGCGCGACCGGCACGCCGAAGCAGCCCATCAGCACCGCCGCAGCCGCCGACAGCAGGATCGGCAGCCACATATGCCAGCCGCCCTCGTCATTGCGCGGCGGGAGTGCGGCATCCCTGCCGGGGAAGAATCCGGCGATCGGGATCG
>OIYX01000108.1_pt1 | contig 27505 bp, 18 predicted proteins | sample 1588431 | NCBI WGS metagenome assembly OIYX01 (sample SAMN03283241) | human gut metagenome | biome: human-associated habitat; material: feces | host: Homo sapiens | place: Peru | collected 2012
CCCAGCCCCTCCAAGTCGGCCAGCGCATACGTCTCGCCCGTCCAGCGCGGCGCGAGCAGACGGACGCCGCGCGCCCCCGCCGCCGCAATGAACGACGAGAGGCCGATCTCGTCCGGCCCCGCAAGGTAGACGGCGACCGTTCCGCCCAGCGGCAGCGCGAGCAGCCGTTCGCAGACGGACGCCGCCACGCGCGCGCGCGCCGTCGCCGACACGGCCCGGCGCCGCTGGCGCATCTCGGCCCGAAGCGCCGCCTTGGTGGATGCCGCCGCCGTCATCGCGCCGGATTCTGGAACTCGCGGACGACATCCAGCAGCTGCTCGGCGAGGTCAGGGTCTTCCTCGAACATGTTGACGTTGTCCGAGTAGGTGTTGTTGCAGAGGTTCGCCTTGACGGCGATGAAGCGGTCGTGCGACGCCTTCTTGGACGACTTGAACGTCTTCTCGCGGTCGAGGACGCCGAAGTTGACGAGGTTCTGGAAGATGTCGTTCGCCTCCTTCGGGTCGATCTGCAGGCGGAACGTCTTGATCTGGCCCCAGTCGTCGTCCTTGTGCCGCTTGGCGAAGTCGTTCGAGACGAGTTCGCTCGTGCCCTTCTTCACGAGGACGAGTCCGTTGCCGTAGATCTCGACGCCGATGCGGCGAATCGGCTCGCGGCTCATGTTGTAGTAGTGGATGATCACCCAGTTGAGCGAACTCTCCTTCACCGTGATGTACGGGTCGACCCAGAACGGCCCGCAGCCGGAGAGGGACGCCAGAAACAGGAAGGACAGGGCAAGACGGACAGACTTCAATTTCATGCCGCGTATTATACCAAAGAACATGAACGGGCGCGCTGCACACGCCCCCATGGTCGATCGGCGGTCTGCCGCATCGGCTTTACGGCATCGACCGACGTGCCGCTGCGCCTACAAGTACCAGACCGGCAAGGCCAACAGGTTTTCCCGCAGATGCAGGGGCGCCGCGCAATTGCAGACCACCGCCCCCTGTCCCCGGACCTTGTTCTTCACCTTGTCAAGAATGACGAAAGCCTCGGCGTCATTGGCCTTTGGCGAAGATTCCTTCTTCACCTCAATCGGATAAAGGACGCCGTTTTCCTCAATGACAAGATCGATTTCGCATTCGGCTTCGACCTTCCGCCCCTCGCGCGTCACGCGGATCTTGTCCCGGCCTCGATAGTACGAAACGAAATCGCGGTATTCAAGCCCGGCATTCGAGAATCCCTTAAGGATTTCGGAAACGACAAAGCTCTCGAACACGGCCCCGGCCATCGCGCCGCAGGCAAGTGCTTCAGGCGACAGCCAACGCGTCAGGTAAGCGACGAGCCCCATGTCCCGAAAGTGAAGCTTCGGCGCCCGGATGGTGCGCTTCAGTTCAGACGACGCATAGGGCGGCAGCAAGTAGACAATTCCCGACGTCTCCAAAGCGGACTGTACATGTCGCGCCCTCTCTCCTGACAGATTTCGATCTTAATTCCAAATTTGCCAACGTTGGAATTATATCAAATCTCGCTTCGTTTGTCTGCCGCACACCGACGCCCCCACTAATCGGCAGATTCCCGCGCCCCGACAAATGAACATCCGACATTGGTTTTGTTCAAAGAATTTTCCGCATAAGATTCTCATTTCACGATAATTAAACAAAAAAGACAATTCAAGCAAATTTTTACCGCGTCAAATTGGGGACAGGCCCCTCTGAACGGAGACCTGTCCCCTTGATTTCATTGATCCGGTCCTTGAACCCTTTATTTGTCTGTCACGCACGCCCTAACGACTTCGACCCAATCTGGCGCAGTGACCTTCATGTCCACCGTCCCGTCGGGAAGCTTGTTCAGCCTGACCCTCACGGCATTTCCGTCGGGGAGCGCCATCGCGCCCTCCGCCCATTCAAGGTCGCCCAAGAACGGCTTGACCTCGATGCGACGGCATCCGACAGCGACAGGCTGTATTCCGAGAATGCGATTGATGCACCACGATGCCGGCCCGCTCGCCCACCCGTGGCAAAGCGAATGGCGGAAGCCGGGATAGCAGAATTCGCCATAGTCGCCGTGGATGTCCTTCTTGCCCGCAACCGGCAGCTCGTCGATGCGGAAGCAGTTGTTCGTCCACGCAAGGTTGAAGTCCTCCCAGAAACTTGTCGCGCCGACGTCGAGCATACCGCCCCAGTAGTCGCGCACCGTGTCGAGCGCGCGCTGATTCTCGCCCGCCAAGCTCATCGCCTCCAGCATGTAATAGCCATAGAACGTGGACACCCCGTCGTGGCCGTTCTGGCCCAGCACATTCGCAAACATCTCGTCCGCGCGTCGCAGCCCCGAAAGCGCGAGCATCGCGGCGGCGGATTTCGCGCCATGAGGGTCAGGGCAAAGCCGAGCGAGCTCCGCCGCAAGCGCACGGGCCTTTGCCGCCAACGTCGCGCGCCCGACGACATCCGCCAAGAAGGCCACGTCGCGCGCCGTTTCCAGTGCCAGTCCTTGCGTTCCGGCGGTCGCGGCGGGTTGGTTATGCCGCGTCGGCCAGTCCAAAAAATTGCCCGCACGCCATTGACCATCCTTCATGCCGGACGCAACATGCGCAAACGCCTTTTCGAGATAGTCGGCCTGTCGCCTGACAGATTCGACATCACCGGTATAGCGATACCACGCCGCCAAGTTGCGAATCCACCAGAGCGTATACGTGGCCATGCCATGCATCCACTTGTCGGGCGGCGTAACGGCAGCCAGGTAGTCGAGCGAATCCGGAATCACGCGCTCGGCGCCGAACACGTTCAAGACGGTCATCATCTCCGGATGCAGGTCTCCCGCCCACACGAGACGGTCACGCTTGATGCCGTCCCAGAGGTATTCCTGACAGCAGAGACGGGCTGTGCGCACGGCCGTTTCGAAGATCTTGTTCAACCGTTCGTCGGAAGACCTGAACGAGCCGATCGCCTTCATGGGACGCATCAGCGACACCGCACGGACGAACTCGAACCCGACCGTTCCGCCCGAAACGAGGTCGATCCGCAAGAAGCGGAATCCCGTGTTTCCGACTTCGATTGACCCGAACAGCGGCACGGGCAACTCAAAATCGCGCAAGGCATGTTCGTTCGTGGCATGCTTTCCGTCCCCAATCGAACTCATTGCCTCCGAAACGGACTCGCCGAAACGAAGCCGCAGTCGCGCCCCCGCCGTGCCTCCAGGGCTGATGCCGAGTTGGACCCCGCCATGCAACTCGCGCCCGAAATCGAGAATCAGTCCGACCGGCTCACCTTTGTTGACAAGCCTCGTTCCGCAAGCCGAGCCGAACGCCCCTTCGCAGACCTGCCCAAACTTACGCTTCAGCAGCAGTTCCGTCTTCTCCGCCGCGCACCGTGCCGGCCAGCCGTCACTGGCCTTCTTCGCAGAAGTCTGCCAGACGATCCGTTGCGGATAGACGAACGTGCGCACACGCGGATCGCGCTGGCCTCCGTCTTCGTTCCCGCCGTTCAAAAAGATGTTGCCGACAGACCCCTTCTCGATTCTCTTGACCACCTCGGTGCAGCTCGGCAACCCAGACAGGAAAATGTCATGCACATCGAATCCATCCGCCACCGCATGGAACGTGCAGAAAATCCGATAGGGCGAATCCACGTCGATCATCTTGCCCGGCGCAGAAAAGACCTTCACGTCGCGCATCTCGATGTCTTCGTACCTGAAGCGCAGCTTGCTCTCGTCCACAGGAATCGGATCGCCTTGATTCGGCGTCGGCTTGCCGAGCGCATAGGCATCGACCCGCAGCAATTCGAGACCGGGCGCCGGACGCGGACGGTATTTCTGCTCGTCCGTTCGCTGATACTGGCTCTTCAGTCGGTCAGGCGGCGCATTGACCTCTATGTCCTCCAGCCGCACATTCCGAATGACGCTGTTCGTGCTGCCGTACCGCGTCGTGATGCCGGCGAGAACGGCATCAACCGAGAGCGCCTTGATGCGGGTAAAGGAAATGTCCTCCATGACTGAAGGCCGTTCCGAGTGCTGCACCTTGATGTTCCAGTTCCAGTCGCACCACAGGACGCAGTTGTCCATCTTCATGTTTCTGCACGGCGGCCGCGCAATCACGCAGTCATCGAAGGATCGGATAAACGAGTCTTCGATCCGCACGTTTCGCGAACCGCAGATGTCGATCCCGTCCGAATTGTAGCGCCACATGCCGACGATCTTGACGTTGCGGATGACAACACCGTCGCAGCTTTGCACGTTCATTGTCCATCGGGGCGCATCCCGGAACGTCACGCCGTCAAGCCTGATGTTCCGACAGTTGACGGCATAGACGGGCGTCGTCCCCCATTCGGCGACAGATGGAGGAAAACCAAGCGCGGACAGATGCCGTGACCCGGCGTAGTTCAAGTCAGAACGTTGCTGCTCCGAGCCGTCCAGCACGCCGCGCCCCGTTACCGTGACATTCGAGACGCCGGCGAGCACGATGTTTCCATACACGGTTGCACCACGCTCAATGACAATGGTCTCGCCGCTCTTCGGGATGATTGCGCCGGGATGGTGTTCACCGGGCCCAAACCGTGTCAGGCCTTTCGTCGGTGCGGGCCACCCTTCCCCTGGCTGATCCGCAAAGACATGCAGCGTTTCCCCATTGGAAAACTCCATCACAAACTGTTCCGCGTGCTTGATGTCCATCCGCCATGCGTCACCGCGTCTGAACGGCTGGACGCGAGAATAGGGGCGGACAACCGCAACGTCCGGCATCTTTCCCGCAAACCGAACCGCCAGTTCGCCGCCGCCCTGCGGAACGTCGAATCCGACAAAGGCGGACATCCTCGTCTGGTCAAGGCTTCGCTGATAGCCCGGCCACACCCTGTTGAACGGCACGGCCGATATGCGCGCGGGCTCTACCTGAAGACTTTTTCCGGCAAACGAGACTTCAAACGTGGGGGCGGATGCGCCAACCACCAACATGGCCAATACAAAGATATTCATTTCACGCTCTCCTGTTCATTTGAGAATGACAACCATTCCCCTTTTGGCCGACAAGACCATATTTCCTTTCTTGACCTTCAGCTTAAGGTCGTCTGGAATTGCCGCTCGGTTGAAATCGCCAACCAGCGTCACTTCTTTTCCCAGTTCCGCAACGACATACTTGCGCGACCTGTCGACCTGCGCGGCTTCGGAAAGTTTCAAGGCAATCGCTGACACGTCATAGACACCGGCGGCAAACTTTATCGCATCACACGTGCCGTCGCCGAACACATCCAGTTCCACGACAGCATCAAGCGTTAGGCCACCGGATAGCATCAGCGTTCCGGCCGTCCCTGAACCGCCCGGCCTGACCGCATCCGAGACAGTCAACGTGCCGGGGCCGTTGAGCGTTCCTGTCCCCTCAACCGCACGAACTGTCTGCTTCGCACCGCACAAGGTGAAGTTGGCATCGAAACCGACTTTCAGGACGGTAGACGAAGGAAGCGATCCTGAAGGAATTTCGTCCTGTCCAAGCACCGGCAGCCTGTCCGCGCCGCGCAAGCCGCTTGACATCACTTCCGCCCGCGTAAACGCGCGATTCCAAATGCGCACCTCGTCATAGCGGGCCTTCGCATCGGGATCGTGCGGTGCCCAGCCGAGATTGAACTGGGCGTCCGAAAGGCATGCCGGACACCATCCCAGCGGCGGCGTGGAGCTTCCGCGCTTTTCCAGTTCGCCTGTCGCCGCATTCTGCTTGTAGAAGTCGATGCGCCACCCATCCCCGTCCGACGAACAGACGTATGCGATATGGTAGGGCGTACCAACCGTCCATGGCGAGAGCGTTCGCGCGACGTTGTAGTCAGTCCCGCTCGTGCGAATGCCGACGATATCCGTATTCGCGTCCGTGCCTTGCCATGTCATGAATGCAAACTCATTGTTGCCGGCGTGCAAGGTGAAGATGCGAGACCAAGGCACGGCCTCTTCAAGCGTCGCCCAGATCTCGATGGTAAAGCCCTTCCCATCCATGGGGAGCAGTCCGCTTCCGAGGCTGAGATACGCCGTTCCCTGAAGGCCGCCGGGCAAGGCAATCGCATGTCCATCCGCCGTCGCGGCAATGCCCGATGCATTTGAACCATAACGCACGGCAGATGTGCCGGAAACGGAATCGACAAGAGAGCCACCCTCAAACGACCAGCGGTGAACGGGCGATTCCAATCCGCCGAGCGACAAGACGCCTTCGCGGACTTCGGTGACACCGCTGTACGCCTGCTTTCCTGCCAACACAAGCGTGCCGCCGCTTGTCTTTACTAACGAGGCGTCCGCGTCAAGGTCTGCGTCCGCACCCATGATTCCGCTTAGCCACAACTCTTCCTCTGTCAGCGGGATGTTCCAGATGCGCACTTCATTGTATCTCGCGTGCGCGTCAGAATCGCCGAGTGACGACCAACCCAGATTGACTTGGTCGTTGAGCAGTGTCGGCGAGAACCCGTCCGGCGCGGTGATCGTCGCGGATTTCAATGTCATGCCTGTTGCAACATCCTGCCTGTAAAACGTCACGTTCCATCTACCGTTCACATTCTTGCAGACGACCGCGATGTGGAACTCCCGTCCCAGTTCCCAGGGCGCAAGCTCGTTTTGCGCCGTTTCGTAATTGCCGTTGCAGGCGACACGGCAGATGTCTTTCGTCAGATCCGTGCCGTGATCCCATGTCATGAACAGGTATGTCCCCTTCGTCGCGTCACAGGCCGTAAAGATGCGTGACCAGGACTGGACGGAAAGGTGCGTCGCCCAAAGCTCAAGCGTGATGCCGTCCTCGGTCTCCGGGATGACATTGGAACCCAGTTTGATGTACGTCTCGCGGGACGTGCCGCCGAGAAGCGTGATGTCTTTTTCGCCCTGCACAACACCCGATTCCGTGGCGAGCGTCGCGTCGTGTCCGCCGACAGAATCACGGAGGTTCCCGTTGAAGCTCCAGCGGTGCGCGAGATTGGATGACTTCAGGCGTCCGTCCTGACACCTTGCGGCAAGAGAAACGGACTTCCCGTCGTCGATGTCGAATATGACGCCGCCCGCCTGAAGCGCGGGCTCAAGTCCAACCATGTAACGCCCCGCCGCCGTTGGCCTTACCGTACCGCCTCCAAGATTGACAGAGCCTGAGCCGTTGCGGATGGCGACCGAAGATGCCTCCAGGACTCCGGCATTGGCCACGTTCAGTTGCCCAATGCCAGACGCATCATTGCCGAGCGTAATCTCGACGGACGACCTCACCGTACCGCCGTCCACCGCGCTCAACATCCCTCGGCCAGACTGCCCGACGACCATTCGCGAAGCTGTCGGCAACACGGTCACCAATCCCTCTCCGCGCGCGACAACCGACCCACGACCGCTTGCCGCATGTCCAACGGCCGGATAGCCAGACTCGAACCACAATTCGCCGCCGCCGATGTCCATCAGGCCGACGCCTCGCAATCCGATCTTCGGGTTGCCAAGGGTGATGTCCAGAATGCCGCCCGACATCGCATAACGTCCGAAGGCGCCACCCTCCCACCCATTCACGAACACGTATTCCCCACCGCCGTTGACTGAGATTCTCCCGGCAGACTGCACAACGTTCTCGGTGACATTGGAAGCCACATGAAACTGAGCCATCGTTAAATTCGAATCATAGACCGTCTCGGCTTCTGCTGTTGCAAATATCATTACAACAAAAAACATCACCACCTTTCTCATAGAGCCTCCTATTTGTCAAGTGAAAGTGCCGCGCGTTCCGTCAGGACGACCGGCGAATCGTAGACCGGCACGTCGACGAACGTGACGCCGGCGCTGTGGACGAGCATCCGATCCTTCGGCAGCGCGTAGACGCGCCCCGTCAGGAGATCGACCCAGACCGGATCGGCAAGCGCCGGCCCCGCGAAGTCGAAGACGGTCGGACGTGTCGCAAACGAGTCCCCCGGACGGTCCAGCACGAGATCGGACGGCTTGACGCTCACCCAGTTCTCCTTTTGCGCGATGTGGCCCTGCGTCCAGAACGCGACAAGCGGATACGCCCGCCCGTCCGGCGCCGTCTTGCGGTAGCCCGTGTAGGCGACGGTGATGTCCGTGTTCGTGAAGCCGACGGAGACGTCCGTCACCGTCTGCGCGTCGAAGAGCCCCGCGACGTTCTGGACGGCGTAGTAGGCTCGCTTGATGCCGATCGTCTCACGGTTGGCGTTCGCCCGGACAAGCCCCTTGTTGTTGGGCGAGTTGATCTTCGCGCCGCGATGGCGGAAGTCGCTCATCGTGTAGACGGCGCTCTCGTAGCCATGTCCGAGGTCGCCCAGCATGCGGCGCATGTTCCACTTGGCCTGCGAATACTCCGTCCACGGATTGTTCCAGAGGGCGAAGAAGTCGACCATCTCCGAAGGGCATCCGTTCTCGCCCTGCCGAAGACGGGCCTTCGACGAATACTTCGCGAGCACCTGCCGCTTGGCCTCGACCTTCGGATAGCTCATTTCCGGCGCAAGCTCATAGCCATGGTAGATGTAGGTGTCGAAGATGTCGACGTCGCCGGTCTTCGCGAGCTCCTTCAGGCACGCCTCGAAGTATTCGACGTCGTTGCCGCCGAGCGAGAGCCCCTGCAGTTTCGCCGTCGGGCAGTTCCGGCGGATGATCTTCGCCGTGCGGAGATTGAACGCCGCGACGCGCGCCGGCGTGTTCACCTTGCGGTTGTTGTCCGGCTCGTTCCACATCGCCCAGTAGGCGATGCGGTCGCCGAAGTGCCGCGACAGGACATCCACCCAGTTGTCCCAAGCCCTCAGCCCCTCTGCCGACGTCGGGATGCCGCCCGAAAGATCCCAGCCGCCCGCGCCCGGATAGATTGGGTTGCCGTAGCTCGTCTCAAGGATGATGTCGAGATCCCGTGCGCGCAGGTAGTCGACGATCTTGTCCAGCCACGCGAAGTCGAACGCCCCGGGACGCGGCTCGCATTTCGCCCAGCCGGCCTGCAGCCGCACGGTCTTGATGCCCAACGGCTCGATGAGGTCGCAGTATTCCCAGAAGTTCGCGAAGTCGCGGTCAAGGACTTCGCAGCCAATCGTCCAGTTGGACCGCCCGACCTCCGACGCGGAACGCGCGCGCAGACGGCCGATCTCGCGAAGCCCCGGATTCAGCGGCGACAGCGGACGGTCGGCGCCCGTCTTGGGCACGACGTTATAGACCCCGGCCGTCAGCGTCAGCGACAGGCAAGACATCAAGACGAGCGCCGTCCCTTTCAAAAGGGCCTTCAAATAGCCGTTCGCGAAGAGGCGGCCGAGGACGGAGTAGCCGGGCACGGCGTCGGGCGCGAGCAGACGGTCGCCCGCCATTTCCGGCACGTGGTCGCCGCGCACCGGCACGTCAAGTCCGAGCGCGCGGTAGGTGCGCATGAGCGTGAACGGATCGGTCGATCCCTGGTCGTGAAAAAGCTCCGTGAAGTCCGTCCTGTCGCCCTCGACGTCGCGCATGTGGATGAACGCGATGCGCGGGCCGAAGTGCCGCGCCGCCGCGATGAGGTCGGCGCCCATGAGCTTGAAGTTCGCCTGGCAGAAGGTGACAGCGTTCGACGGCGAAGGATAGAGCGCGTAGGCGCGGTCGTAGTCCGCGACCGAGCCGAAGATGCGCGCGTAGCCGCCGAGCGACGGCAGGCATGGGTCGTCGGGGTGCAGCGCCATGCGCACGCCGACATTCTCCGCCGTCGGCATCACGGCCTTGACGAAGCGCTCGTAATTGGCCCAGACCTGGTCGACGGCGAGGCGGAGAGAGTTGGGGGTTGCGAGGTGAGACGCCTCGTATTCGGCCTTGTTGAAATAGGTGGCGAGAGCCCCGCCGCGCACGGCGCGCACGCCCGTGCGCGACCAGCCGGGGCCGACCATGAAGTTGTAGCAGAGGAGGCCGATGCCGAGCGCGGCCATCGACTCGAGAAGCTCGCAGTAGCGGGCGAGGGCTCTCTCGCGGTCGGCGGCGGTGACCTGCGGGCTCGCGCCCGCCGCACGGGACACGAGAGGCGCGGCCTCGCCGAACTGCTTGATCGGCGCCATGTCAAAGGGGTCGCCCTCAAGGCCGACGACGCGAAGCCCTTCGGCGGCGAGGCCGTCGACGACCTTCTTGAGCGTCGCGTGCCGCCACGGGTCGGGCAGCCCCGTCAAGGCCGGATTGACCTTGACGACGACGTCCGTGATTCCCATCTGGCGGCAGAGCGTCCAGAGGGGATGCTTCACAGGCGGAACGAATTCGACAAGTTTCACCTTACTTCCTCCCTCTTCCTTCTTCCCTTTTACCTCTTCCTCTTCCTTCTTCCCTTTTACTTCTTCCTTCTTCCCTTTTACTTCTTCCTTCTTCCCTTTTCCTTCGACCCCTCACACCCCCGCGTTGGCGAGGAAGCCGCCGTCGACGGGGACGGTGATGCCCGTCACGAAGCCGGCCCTCTCGTCGTCGAGAAGCCAGTTCACGCAGCCCAGCAGCTCCTCCGCCTCGCCGAAGCGCCTGATGCAGCTGTGGGCCATCACCTGCTCGCCGCGCGCGGAGAGCCCGCCGTCCGGCGTCATCAGGTACTGGCGCGAGCGCTCGTTCACGAAGAAGCCCGGCGCGACGGCGTTGACGCGCACCTTCGCCGGCGCCATGTACTGCGCGAAGAACATCGTCCAGTTCGCGATCGCCGCCTTGCTCATCGCGTACGGCGCGACGCGCGTCAGGGGACGGTACGTGTTCATCGAGCCGAAGTTGAGGATCGCGCCGCCGCCGGCCCTCGCCATCTGGAGGCCGAAGATGCGGCTCGGGATCACGGTGCCGAGCGTGTTGACCTCCAGGACGGACCTGAACGCCGCCATGTCGATGTCCCAGAAGCCGCGATCCTTCGCGAAGTCCTTCGTCGGCTCAAGGTCCTTCTCGCTGAACCTCAGCCGCGTCGGCATGGCCTTGACGTTGTTGCCGCCCGCGCCGTTGACGAGCAAGCGGCACGGGCCCCAGTCCGCCGCGACGCGGTCGGCGACCGCCCGCATCGCCGCCTCGTCCGTGACGTCGCCCGCTTCGACGCGGCAGACGCCCCTGAACGCCGCGATCGCGGCGGCCGTCGTCTCCAGCTTGGCGGCCGTCCGGCCGACCAGCACCACCTTCGCGCCCTGGCGCGCGAGATCGGCCGCGATCGCCGAGCAGAGCGTCCCGCCCGCGCCCGTGACGACCGCCACTTTGTCTGTACAATAGCTCATGACACCATCTCCTTCGCGTTTCGGTAGCAGACGTTTTCAAGAAGCGGCCGCAGCAGCGCCTCGTCGTCCGGGAACGAGCCGGCGGCGACCTTCTCCGCGACCCACCGGCAGAGGACGCGGCGGAAGTAGTCGTGGCGCACGAACGAGAGAAGCGAGCGCGAGTCCGTCGTCATGCCGACGAACGTCGAGAGGACGCCGTAGGCCGCGTTCTTCTCCAGGACGTCGCGGATGCCCTCCTCGTGGTCGCACCACCACCAGGCCGGTCCGAGCTGCACCTTGCCCGGCTGGCCCGCGCCGACGAACGAGCCGGCGAGGACGGCGAGCTGCGCGTGCGCCTCGGGGTTGAGCGACATGAGGACCGTGCGCGGCAGCGCATCATTCCGCTCCAGCCCGTCCAGGAACGCGGCGACGGCGGCGGGATCGACCGGCGCGCGCATGCCCGCGAAGCCGCCCGCCGGGCCCGCGGCCGCGCGGAGGCGCGCGCTCGTCTCGCGCAGGGCGCCAAGGTGCAGGAGCATCGTCCAGCCGCGGGAAGACGCAAATGACGCGACGGCATGAAGCGATGCAAGATGTTCCACGAGCTGCGCCGTGTCGTCAACGCTGATGTCCACGATCCGGCATCCGGCGGCCTCGAACGCCTCAAGCGCCTCGCGCGAAACGCGCTCGCCCGCCGCCGTCCGCAGGCTTGGACACACCCCGCCAGGAAGGCGGGACGCCCCCCCGGGACAGCGGGCATCTTGCCCGTTGCCCTTCAGCTGCGAGGCGCCCACGCACGGGCTCATCCACTCGACGTTGAACGCGCGGAGGATCCTTTGCGGCGTCCAGCCGGCGAGCGGGACGTCTTCCCCGCGCCCGTGCAGGTACGGCTCGGGGTCAAGCCCCAGGAACTCAAGCTCCGGCCGCGCCCAGGCGAAAAGCGGGTTGCCGACGAGCTTCGGGAGCGTGCGCATCCACGCCGCCCACTTCTCCGCCTCCGGCGCGTCGCCCGTGATCAGGCGCTCCGGCTCGCCGCAGATGCGCATCGCGCGGTGCTTGTAGGGGTCGGCCTTCACCCAGGCCTCGTGGAGCGAGCCGAGCGGACGGCCCTCGGCGACCGCCGCGAGGTCGAGGTGGTTGTGCCAGTCGACGATCGGCAGGTCCTTCACCGCCGCGTAGAGTTCGTCAAACGTTTTCAATTCTTCGATCCTTTCTCAGCTCCGTTCAGCTGGCGGAAGAGCGCCTCCCTCGACGCCCGCTCGCGCGCGGACGTGCCGAAGAGCGCGCCGAGCCAGAAGGCCGCGAGCGCGACGCCGACCTGGATGAACGTGCCGGCCTCCCACGAGAGGCCCGTCCACAGGAACTTGAGCAGCAGGCCCGACGTGACGCCGAGCGCGAGGCAGAGGTAGACGCCCGCCGTGTTCGGCCGCTTCCAGAGAATGCCGAAGACGGACGGGATGACAACCGGCACGCCGAAGAGCGCCATCAGGAGCTTGTTCGCCTCGAACGCGCCGCCCAGGCCCGCCACGAAGAGCGCGCCGACGGCAATCGCCGACGCGAGGGCGAGCGTACCGACGCGCGCGACCAAGAGGAGTTCGCGGTCGCCGGCCTTCGGACGGAACAGCCGCCGGTAGATGTCCGTCGTGAGGACGTTCGCCGTGACGTTGAACTCGCTCGCAAGCGTCGAGAGCGAGGCCGAGAGCATCGCGGACACCATGAGGCCGAGCGCGCCGGGCGGCAGCAGGCGGATGCACATCTCGATGTAGCAGCGCTCGTGCAGCTCCGGCGGCAGGTCGGGCAGGTACGCGCGCGCGGCGATCGCCGGCAGCACCGCGACAACTGGGAAGACGAGGAAGATCGCCGCCGTGAGAAGCCCCATCTTCACCGCGTCGCGCTCGTTCGGGACGCTCGTCAGACGCTGAATGAAACTCCACTCGCCGTTGTACTTGATGAAGACGATGAGGTAGTACGCCGCGAGGAACGTCCACGTGCCGCGATGCCCCTGGAAGAACGAGAAGTGGTCGGGCAGGGCCGCGCGCAGGGCGCCGAGGCCGCCGACCGCGTCCAGCGCAAGCGGCACGACCGCGAGCGAGAAGCCGAGCAGCACGACGCACTGGATGAGATCCGTCACGAGGACGCTCCACATCCCGCCCGTGCAGGAGTAGACGAGGACGACCGCCACGCCGAGCGCGATGCCGCGCGCGAGGGAGATGCCGAGGAACTGCGAGGCGATGATGCCGAGCGTGTAGAGGCGGACGGTGTTGTTGAGGATGCGGAAGCCGACGCCGCACCACGAGACGACCTGCCGCACGCCCGGGCCGTAGCGCCGCTCCAGGTACTCGACCGGCGTCGCGACGTCCGCCCGCTGCCAGCGGCGCGCGAAGACGAACGTGCCGAGGACGATCGCCGCGGCCGTGGACCAGAAGACCAGCACGCCGACGAGCCCGTCCTCATAGCCGATCTGCGCGTAGGCGATGAAGACGAAGCACGAGATCATCGCCATGTAGGAGCTGATGGCGCCCATCCACCACGGGACGCGCTTGCCGCCGGAGAAGAAGTCCCCCGCGTTCTTCACGAACCTGCCCATGAAGAGGCCGGCCGCGAGCGTCACCGCGAAATACGCGGCGATGACGGCGAAGTCGAGACCCTTCAATGGCATCGCGTGGTTCATGGCGCATAGTATAGCAAAAAGTCTTTCCGCAGAGGATTCCATTTCGGAAGCCGATTTGCATCCCATTCGAGAATCTGCTATACTGCGCGCCACGATGAACGTCATTCTCTACTTCCAGCCCAAGACACGCACGAGCACGCCCGGCAAGTTCATCGGCGTGCAGGAGATCGCGGAAAAGGCCGGCTATCACGTGCAGGTTCTTGACGCGCTCCCGACGCGGGCCGAGTTCCGCTCGCTCCTCGGCTTCTGGTCTCCCGTCGGCGCGATCGTCGAGTGCGGCGGCGACTACAGCGACATCGACGTGAGGCTCTTCGCGGGCATCCCGACCGTCTTCTTCAACCACAGCCCCGAAACGCTGCCGCGCGGCGCATTCGCCGTCTTCCACGACCAGGCCGCCACGGCCGAGCTCGCCGCGAAGGAACTGCTGCTCACGGGCTACGGCAACTTCGCCTTCGTGCCGTCGTTCGAGAAGCGATTCTGGAGCGACGCGCGCGAGGCGGGCTTCCGGCGCGCGCTGGCGCTGAACGGACAGACGTGCCGCACCCTCTCGTTCGGCGGGGCGCGCGCGCCGACGGCGCGGCAGAAGAGGCTGTGCGCATTTCTCGTCGCCCTCCCGAAGCCCTGCGCCGTCTTCGCGGCCAATGACGGGATGGCCGCCGAGACCGCGACCGCAGCGGCCTTCGTCGGCCGGCGCATCCCCGAAGACCTCGCGATCCTCGGCATCGACAACTACCAGCCCGTCTGCGAAAAGGCGCGTCCGCCGCTCACGTCCATCGAGCCGGACTTCCGGCGGGGCGGCAATCTCGCCGCGCTGATGCTTCTCGCGCGCGTCCGCGCGAAGGGCGGCTACTGGGGGCCGCACACGCGGACGTTCGGACCGCTCCGGGTCGTCCGCCGCGCCTCGACGCGCGTCTTCTTCCGGCAGGACAAGACCGTCGCCGCCGCGCTGGACCTCATCCGGAACGAGGCGTGCAACGGCCTCCGGGCGCGGGATGTCGCCGCGCTTTTCCCCTGCTCGCGGCGGTTCGCGGATCTCCGCTTCCGACAGGCGACAGGGCATTCGATCCTGGAGGAGATCCAGGCCGTCCGGCTGGAGCGCGCGCAGGATCTCCTGCGTGACCCGCAGCAGCAGATCAAGGCGATCTCGGACTTCTGCGGCTTCGCGAACCCGAACTCGCTGCGCAAGTTCTTCCGCTCGGCGACCGGCCAGACGATGAGCGCCTGGCGCGCGGCAGAATCCGCGTCCATGCCACAGCGGCGCAGGCTCACCTGAACTTCTCTCGCCGCGTCGCCCCTGCGCAGACCAAGCCAGCTCCGTAAAGCGTAAGCGTGGGGTCAATGACAAAGGGAAGGTCGAGGCCCTTCAAGGCCCAGCGCGCGAAGCCGCCCGTCGCGACGAGCTTGAAGTCTTCGCCGAAGTTCGCTCGCAGGGTCGTGACGATCTCGCGCACCATGCCGCGATAGCCGACGAGCGCGCCGAAGCGCATGGCCTCCTCCGTCGAGCGACCGATCTTCGGCGCGCGCCCGCGCCCCAGCTCCATGCGCGGCAGCTTGGCCGTGCGCTCGAAGAGGTAGTCGCGCATGAGCGGAAAGCCCGGCGCGATCACGCCGCCGCGCCACACGCCGTCCCGCGTCACGACCGCCGCCGTGAGCGCCGTCCCGAAGTCCATGACGAGAACGGGCGCGCCGTAGCGCGACACCGCGCCCGCCGCATCCGCCAGCCGGTCCGCGCCAATCGTCTCCGGCTTAGGGTAGTCGAGAAGGATCGAAGAAATTTTCGAATGGTCGGATTTTCGAATGGTCGAATGGGTTCGCGCGCGCGATGCGCCTATGCGATCCAGGGTCTGGAAGTCGAGGTAGGAGAGCTGGTGGAAGGGAAGGCCAAAGGCGCGGGCCGAGCGTTTCCACTTGGCGTCCCGCTTCGGCACGACGGAGACATACGCCACCCCATCTAGGGAATCAAAGGCGAGAGATCCGCACGTACTCCCTGCTCCTTCCTCCTTCCTCCTTGCCAGAAGGCTCCCCAAGTCTTCCACCCCTTCATCATAGTGGCCGACAGGGCGGACACGGCCGTCGGTCCAGAGACCCACGGCCGTGGAAGTATTGCCGACGTCGATGACGAGGAGGTTCACTTGCACCACGCACAAAGGCGCAACTGCTGGTCGCAGAACGTGCGGACGTAGCCGTCGTCCGTCGCCGCGCGTCGCCGCGCAAGCGCCGCGACCCAAATCTTCCGGCGCGCCGGCGCCTTCGGACACGTCGGGCACATGACGAACTGCGTCACGGCCGCGATCTGCGTGAGCGCGAGCGGGTCGCCGTCATACGACGTGCCGATCTTCGCGAGCAGCGCATCCGCCGCCGCGTCCGACGCGACGAACGCCTTGAGCGCCTTTGGCGTCGTCGCGGCGCGCACGGCGTCGGCGTTCGCCCGTTGCCACTCGTAGGCCATCTGATAGCCGTCCTGATGGGCCATCGCCGCGCCGTAGTCGGCAAACGCGACAGTCGATGGCTGCGGCGGCGTCTTGGGCGTGAACGCGCCATACTTCGGCGCCGTCGTGCAGCCCGCCGCCCAGACGGAGAGGGCGAGGGCAATCGACAGCGGACGAAGGACAGACGGCAGCCGAAGGACAGAGGACAACGGACAATCGACGGCGGCAGCTTCCAAAACACGTTTCTTCATTTCAAATCTCCAATCAAGCGGCGAGGCTTCCAAACTTCCAAACCTCCAAACTTCCAAACAACCAAACATCTCCCCCTCTCACCCGAACATCTCCGTCCGCCAAGGCTCGCGCATCGTGTCGTCCTGATAGAGAAGCCGCTCCGCCGCCTCGTCGTTCTTGGCGTGCAAGGTCACGGGATCGAATTCAAAGCCGCGTCCCAGGCGCCAGGCGACGATCGCGAGATTGAACATCGACGACGAGCGGAACCCGTTCGACTCGTTGAGCGCAAAGGGCTTCCGGTTCCGGCAGCTGTCGATGAAGTCCGTCTGCTGCGGCGCCGGCTTCGGCAAGTCGGCGAGGGTCTTCAGAACCTTCTCCTCGCTCCACCAGCCGTTCGCGTCCTTGAGGCGCAGGGTCTTGCCGCCCTTCGCCCGCTTGTAGACGCACAGCCCGTTCGAGCCGCGCAGCAGCGGCTCGTCGCGCAGCGAGACGTCGCCGTCGAGAATGACTTCCGTCCCGTCCGCGTACGTCAGCGTGAAGCGGTCGAAGCTGCCGACCGCCTCCGGATGCTGCGCGAGGCCCTTGTAGTCGATCTTCACGGGCGACGTCTCGTCCTTGCAGAGGAGATACTGGAGCGGATCGAGGTAATGCTGCGCCATGTCGCCGAGCCCGCCCGAATCGTAGTCCCAGTATCCACGGAAGGACGTGCCGAAGCGGTGATCCGTGTAGGGCTTCCACGGCGCCGGGCCCAGCCACATGTCCCAGTCCAGCCCGTCGGGCACGGCCTGCACGCGGTCTTGCACGCGCCCCGACCAGCCGAACTTCCACGTGAAGCCCTGCCCCTCGCCGAAGACGCACTTGACGGGGCCCTTGCCGAGCAGGCCGTTTTCGACGATCTGGCGAATCGGCTCGACCGGCGTGCCGAACCCGTAGAACGTGTCCTTGAAGCGGAACCACGTGTTGAGGCGGAACATGCGCTTCTCGGCCTGGATGACCTCCTTCACGCGCTTCCCCTCGCCGACCGTGCGCGTCATGGGCTTTTCGCACCAGACGTCCTTGCCCGCCTTCGCGGCCATCACGCTCTGGACGCCGTGCCAGTGCGGCGGCGTGCAGATGTGGACAATGTCGACGTCCTTGTCCGCCAGGAGGTCGAGGAAGTTCCGGTAGCCCTTGACCTTGCCCCAGCCCGCCTTCTCGGCGGCCGCCAGCCCCGCCGCGACGCGCGGCGCGTAGCAGTCGGTAAGGCCGACGAGACGCGACCCCTTGAACGGCAGATGGTTCTCGCTCGACGCGATGCAGCCGAAGCCGATGAGCGCGCGCGTGAGCTGGTTCGAGGGCGCCGTGGCGCCCCAGAGGACGCGCGCCGGGATCAGGTTGAACGCGCCGAACGCGGCCGACGCCTTCAGGAAGTTCCTGCGTGAGCTCGTCATGGTCAAAGTTCCTTGATGAAGATGTTCCGCCACTCGGTCGGGTCGCCGTGGCACTGGAGCTCCAGCTGCTCCACGGGGAAGATCGCGCGGTTCCGGTCCCAGTAGTTCTCAAGCGTCACGTTGTCGACGACGAGCGCGCCGTTCAGCCAGACCGTCACCTTCTCGCCCTTCATGATCACGTGGAAGCGGTTCCAGTCGCCGACCGGGCGATCCGCGACCGTGAGCGCGTCCGACGGATTCTGCTTGTTGTTGTAGAGGCCGCCGGAGCCGATGCCCCACTGATTGTGCGCGTCCCAGATCTGGACTTGCGGCGATCCGCGCAGATAGAGGCCCGAATCGCCCGTGATGGACAAGGTGCGCCAGTCGGCCCAGAGCTCGAAGTCCTTCAAGTCCTTGTGCGTCGCAAGCGAATAGCCGCCCTTGTAGCCGTCGAAATAGAGGCAGCCGTTGCGGACGTGCCAGTGCGCGTCGCGCTGCGCGTCGGCCTTCTTCTGCATCTCCGCGCGCTTCGCCGGCGTCGCCGCCTGGCGGACAATCGGATTGTCGAACTTCTCCTCGGTCGTCACGCCCTTCCACATCGTCCGAAGCTGCTCGGCCTTGCCGTCAAAGTAGACCGTGAACCCGGCGGGCGCCTTCCTCGTCTGCGCGGGGCAGACGTCGCCCATCTTCGCGTCGTCGGGCAGCTCCTTGACGCGGATGTTCTTCCACTTGACCGCGCCGCTGCCGCCGCACCAGCTCAAATGCCCCTTCGCGTTGCGGATTCCCGGATGCGCCCGCCCGTCCATCGTGTCGCCGTCGCCCCGATACGCCGAGACGTCGGCCTTCGTGACGAGGTAGCCGTTCAGCCAGACCTCGATCTCGCGACCGATGACCTTGACCTCCGCGAAGTTCCACATCCCCGGCTTGCGCACGTAGCTGCCGCCGCCCGTGAAGTTCGCGTCCTTGCCCCAGATCTGCCGACCGACGTTGTCGCGCCGCGCCGGCGCGATGCCGAAGACCGACCCCGCGTACTGGTAGGGCCGGATCCGGTCCGCCTTCGCCGCCGCGTCGTAGTAGTCGCTGCCGCCGTCGTCGAGGAGCTGGATCTCGCACAGCCCCGCGTAGGCCGCGTCGACCTTCTCGTCCGGCACGCGGATGCCCAGCCCGCTGTCGCCGTTCGCCGGCAGGAGAAACTCGAAGCGGAGGATGAAGTTGCGGTATTCCTTTTCCGTCAGGAGATTGCCGCCGTCGCCCTCGGCCTTGCGATCGGGCAGAAACGCCAACACCGGCACCTTCCGGACCGTGCCGTTGTTGAGCTTCATCTCGACCGTCTCGACGCCGTACATCTTCGAGCCGAACCAGCCCGTCAGGTCCGTGCCGTTGAAGAGGCTGACGAAGCCCTCCGACACCGTCTCCGGATACGACGCGTCGTTCGCGCACAGACAACAGCCGCCGCCGACCAAGGCGACACTCGCCGCCAGGACCATCCAACCTTTCATACTGCCTCCCATTCGAGCGAGAGATCGACCGAACCGGCCGAATGCGTGAGGCATCCGAGCGAGATCGCCGTCACGCCCGTCGCCGCGACCTCCTTCGCGCGGTCAAGCGTGATGCCGCCCGACGCCTCCGTCTTCGAAATTCCCTTGCACATCTTCACGCACTTCTTCATGTCCGCGACGGACATGTTGTCGAGCATGATCCACTCCGGCTTCGCCTTGAGCGCGCTCGCGCACTCGCGCAGGCTCTCGACCTCGACCTCCACGTCGAGCTTCGGGAACGCCTGGCGCGCCGCCGCGACCGCCTGGTCAAGCGCGTCGGGGTCGCCGCCCTTCCAGAGCCGGCGGTGGTTGTCCTTCATCAGCACGCGGTCGTACATTCCCATGCGGTGGTTCGTGCCGCCGCCGCAGGTGACGGCGTACTTCTCGAACACCCGGAGGCCCGGCGTCGTCTTGCGCGTGTCGAGGATCAGCGTCCCCCACCGCTTCGTCGCCTCGACGAACCTGCGCGTCAGCGTCGCCGTCGCGCACATCCGCTGCATGAAGTTGAGGGCCGTGCGCTCCGCCGCGAGGATCGACCGCGCCTTGCCGCGAAACGTGAGGATCGGCTCGCCCGACTTCACGACGCTGCCGTCGGGCTTCAGGATCGTCACCTTGACCTTCGGATCGACCGCCTTCATCACGGCCTTCGCGACCGTCGCGCCCGCGACGACGCACCCCACGCCCTTCGCATGGATCTCGCCCGTCGCGACCGCGTCGGGATCGACAAGCGCCAGGCTCGTCGCGTCGCACCACGGCGACGAGACGAGCCGGTCCACGCTCGCGAGGTCCTCGTCCAGAGCCAGACGCACCGCCGCCTTCGCGCGCGGCGAGAGCATGACATCCCGCATCGCTCAGGCGCCCTTGAGAAAGTCCCAGTGCTGGAAGAGGATGAACGTCAGGACGCCGACGACGGCGAGGGCCGCAAGGCCCGCGATCGCGGCGACCGTCGCCCCGGTTCCCGATGCGGCCTTCTTCGCGTGCGGATCGGGCGCGTCGAGCTTGAAGCGGTCGGCGATCATGGCGGCGGCCGGCATCTCGGCAACGCCCTCGGTGGCGGACATCGGGTCGGCCTTCACGGTCGGCCGCTTGACGGACATGGGCTTCTTGATAGTCATAGTGCGGAGAATTATATCACGGTTCCCGTCGGGAAATCAAGCCGCCGCCGTGCGCGGCCTACGCCGAGGCCCGCGCCGCGAGCGCGTGGTACTCCTGGAGCGTCCGCACGCCCGTACCGCCGAACGCCTCGTCCTCGGCGAGGCCGCGCACGGCCGCCCGGAAGCCGTCGAGCGTCGTCGTCAGCGGCACGCCCGCCGCGACCGCGCCGGAGCGGAGGCGCGCGTTGTCCTCCGTCGCCTCGTTGCCGGCCTCGGTCGTGCAGACGACCCACTTCACCCGCCCTGCCTTGAGGAGGTCGAGCGCGTTCGGGCGTCCGCGCGAGATGCGGAAGATCGCCTTGGACGAAATCCCTGCCTCCCAGAGCCGCGTCGAGGTGCCGCGCGTCGCGTAGACGCCGTAGCCGAGGCGCACGAGTTCGCGCACGATCTCGACGCCGGCCGCCTTGTCCTCGTCGCGCAGGGAGACGAATACTTCGCCCGCCTTCGGCAACGGACTTCCCGCCGCCATCTGGCTCTTGAAGTAGGCGATCTCCGGATCGTCGTCAATCGCCATCACCTCGCCCGTCGATTTCATCTCCGGCGTGAGCGCGACCTCCGCGCCCGGGAACTTCGCGAACGGGAAGACGGCCTCCTTCACGCACGTGTAGGGAGGAATGACCTCCTCGGTGAAGCCGATGTCGGAAAGCTTCTCGCCGACCATGCACCGCGCGGCGACGTCCGCCAGCGGCACGCCAATCGCCTTCGAGACGAACGGCACCGTGCGGGAGGCGCGCGGATTCACCTCAATCATCCAGACGGTCTGGACGCCCTTCTCCTGCGTGACGGCGAGCTGGATGTTCATGAGGCCGACGATATGAAGGCGCTTCGCGAACGCGTGCGCATACCGCTTCACCTCGGCGACCGTCTCCGGCTCGAGCGAACGCGGCGGCGTGACGGCGGCCGCGTCGCCCGAATGGCATCCCGCCGCCTCGACGTGCTCGAGGATCGCGCCGACGACCGTCGTCTCGCCGTCGGAGACGCAATCGACGTCCAGCTCAATGGCGTGTTCGAGGAACTTGTCGATGAGAATGGGCTTGCCCTCCGCCGCCGCGACGGCCTCGGCGACGTACTTGTCCAGCTCCGCGTCCGTCGAGACGATCGCCATGCCGCGTCCGCCGAGGACGAAACTCGGCCGCACGAGGACGGGATAGCCGATCTCCGCCGCGATGCGATGGGCGTCCGCGACGGAATGCGCGATGCCGCTCGCGGGCTGCTTCACGCCGACCTCCTCGACGAGCTGCTTGAAAAAGTCGCGGTCTTCCGCGCGGTCGATGTCGTCCGGCGACGTGCCGACGATCCGCGCGCCCGCCGCCTTCAGCCGCTGGGCGAGGTTGAGCGGGGTCTGGCCCCCGTACTGGACGATCACGCCGTCGCATCCCTCGCGGTCGTAGATCTCCATCACGTCCTCGAACGTGAGCGGCTCGAAGTAGAGCCTGTCGGACGTGTCGTAGTCCGTCGAGACGGTCTCCGGGTTCGAGTTCACCATCACGATCTCGTAGCCGCGCCGCTTGAGCGCAAATGCCGCGTGGCAGCAGCACCAGTCGAACTCGATGCCCTGGCCGATGCGGTTCGGCCCCCCGCCCAGCACCATGATGCGCGGGCGAGGAGAGGAAATAATCGAATGGTCAATTGGGCGAATGGTCGAATTGGGCGATGAAGAAGAAGAAATAATCGAATAATCGAATGGTCGATTGGTCGATTGATCTGGCAATGAAACGGGCGATTGATTGGGCGTGAGAGACTGGAGGGGCGCGAGAGACGAGAGGCCGCTCTCGCCCCTCTTGTCGCTCGCGTCTCTCCCGTCATTCATTCGATCATTCGAACATTCGATTATTCGATTATTTCCCCCTATCTCCCACCCATAATACGAATAATAATACGGCGTCTTCGCCTTGAACTCGCCGGCGCACGTGTCGACTTCGCCGAACACGGGGCGAATGCCCGCCGCAAGCCGCGCCGCGCGAATCTCGGCCTCGGCGCACCCGACGGCCTCGGCAATCTCCCGGTCAGAGAACCCGAACACCTTCGCCTGCCGCAGAAGACGCGCGTCTTCTATGAAGGAGAAACCTCTCATCATCTCCCTGAACGCCGCGATCTCCGCAAGCTCGCGGCGGAACCACGGGTCATAGCTCGCCTCGTCGTGGTACTTGAGCGGCGCCTCCAGCGAGCGGACGGCCTTCAGGTACGCCTGCTTGAACGTGCGGCCGATCGCCATCACCTCGCCGACGGCCTTCATCTGCGTGCCGAGGGCCGTGGACGCGCCGGGGAACTTCTCAAACGCGAAGCGCGGAATCTTCACGACCACGTAGTCGAGCGCCGGCTCGAACGCGGCCAGCGTCTCGCCCGTGATGTCGTTCGGAATCTCGTCGAGCGTGTAGCCGACGGCCAGGAGCGCGGCGATCTTCGCGATCGGAAAGCCCGTCGCCTTCGACGCGAGCGCGGACGAGCGCGAGACGCGCGGGTTCATCTCGATGATGATGCGCCGCCCCGTCTTCGGATCGACCGCCCACTGCACGTTCGAGCCGCCCGTCGCGATGCCGATCTTGCGCAGGACGGCGATCGAGTCGTCGCGCATCGCCTGGTATTCGCGGTCGGTGAGCGTCTGGATCGGCGCGACGGTGATCGAGTCGCCCGTGTGGACGCCCATCGGGTCCATGTTCTCGATGGAGCAGACGATGACGGCGTTCCCGGCCTTGTCGGCCATGACCTCCATCTCGAACTCCTTCCAGCCGATGAGCGACTCCTCGATCAGCACCTCCGTGTTGAGCGACGCCTCCAGGCCGCCCGCCACGATGCGCGCGAACTCGTCCGCGTCATGCGCGATGCCGCCGCCCGTGCCGCCGAGCGTGAAGCCGGGGCGGATGATGAGCGGCCACGTGCCGATCGCCTCGGCGACGGCGCGCGCCTCGTCGAGCGAATGGGCGCTGCCCGACTTCGGCATGTCCAGCCCCAGCTCGCGCATCGCCGCCTTGAAGAGCTGGCGGTCCTCCGCCCGCGCAATCGCCTCCGCCGACGCGCCGAGAAGCTCGACGCGGTAGCGGCGCAGGATGCCCGCCTTGTCGAGCTCCATCGCGAGGTTGAGCGCCGTCTGCCCGCCCAGGGTCGGCAGCACCGCGTCCGGCCGCTCGCGGCGGATGATCTCGTGGAGCGAATCGACGGTCAGCGGCTCGACGTACGTGCGGTCGGCGCGCTCCGGGTCGGTCATCACCGTCGCCGGATTCGAGTTCACGAGGACGACCTCGTAGCCTTCCTTCTTGAGGGCCTTGACGGCCTGCACGCCCGAATAGTCGAACTCGCAGCCCTGGCCGATGACGATCGGCCCCGCGCCGATGATCAGGATTTTCCGAATGTCTGTGCGTTTCATGACCTTACTCCACTGTCACGGATTTCGCCAAATTGCGCGGCTGGTCGATTTCGCAGCCGCGCAGACGCGCCACATGGTACGCGAAAAGCTGGAGCGCGACGGCCGTGACGACCGGCGCGCACGACGCGCCCGTGCGCGGCACGAAGAGCGCGTCGTCGCAGTGCCGCGCCGCCGCCGCGTCGCCCTGCGTGACGATGCCGACGACGGGCGCCTCGCGCGCGCGGCACTCCTGCACGTTGCCGACCGTCTTCTCCTTGCCGGGGACGTCGTTCAGGAGCGCGACGACTGGCGTCGCGCGCCCGAGCAGCGCAATCGGCCCGTGCTTGAGCTCCGCCGCCTGGTAGCCCTCGGCATGGACGTAGGAAATCTCCTTCATCTTGAGCGCACCTTCGAGCGCCGTCGGATAGAGGATGCCGCGTCCGAGGAAGAACATGTCGTTCGCCGCCGCGTACTTCGCCGCAACCGCCGCGATGCGGTCGTTCTCCTTCAGGACCTCGGCGACGAGATCCGGCAGCGCGGCGATCTCGTCGCAGAGGCGCAGCCCCGCCTCGCGCGAAAGCCGCCGCGTGCGCCCCAGCTTCAGCGCCATCATGAGAAGCACCGTGACCTGCGCCGTGAACGCCTTCGTCGAGGCGACGGAGATCTCCGGGCCCGCGTGCAGGTAGACGCCGCGCCCCGCCTCGCGCGCAATCGTCGAGCCGACGACGTTGCAGACCGCCGAGACGAGCGCGCCCTTGCCGACCGACTCGCGCACCGCCGCAAGCGTGTCCGCCGTCTCGCCGGACTGCGAGAGCGCGATCGCCCAGTCGTTCGGCCCGATGATCGGATTGCAGTAGCGGAACTCCGCCGCCTGCTCGGCGCTCGTCGGCAGGTCGGCGAGCGACTCGAAGAGGTACTTGCCGACCATGCCGGCGTGGAGCGACGTCCCGCAGCCGATGACGACGGCGCGCCGGATCGTCGCAAGCTCGCGCGGCGGCAGGTTGAGCCCCGCGAGGACGGCCGTCCCGTCCGTGCGGTCGAGACGCCCCCGGATCGTGTTGCGCAACGCCTCCGGCTGCTCGAAGATCTCCTTGAGCATGAAGTGGGCGTAGCCGCCCTTCTCGGCGGACGCGGCGTCCCACTCGACCTGCTGGACGTCGCGTGCGACCGGCACATTGTCGAGCGTGAAGACGTCCGCCCCCTCCGGCGTGACGCAGGCGATGTCGCCGTCATTGAGGTAGATGACCTGCCGCGTGTACGAGACGATGGCCGAGACGTCGCTCGCGACGACCGTCGAGCCCTCGCCGACGCCGATGACGAGCGGCGACCCCCTGCGCGCGACGATCATCTCGCCCGGATGCCGCAGCGAAAGGACGGCGATGCCGTACGTGCCCTCCACCTGCTTCAGGGCCTGGGAGACGGCCGCCATGAAGTCGTCGCCCGTGTCGAACGTCGCAATGAGATGCGCAAGCGCCTCGGTGTCGGTCTGCGAGACGAAGACGCAGCCGCGCTTCTCCAGCTTGGCGCGGAGCGCGGCGTAGTTCTCGATGATGCCGTTGTGGACGAGCGCGAGCCGTCCGCCGTCCGCGAGGTGCGGATGCGCGTTCGTCTCCGTCGGCAGCCCGTGCGTCGCCCAGCGCGTGTGGGCGATGCCGAGCGTGTACTTCCCGCGTTCGGGCTCCGGCAGCGCCTCGGCGAGGAAACGGTCGAGCTCGGCGACCTTCCCCGTCTTCTTGAAGACGCGCAGGTCGTCCGCCGACTCAAGGGCGACGCCAGCCGAGTCATAGCCCCGGTACTCAAGGCGCAGAAGCCCGTTGACGAGCGGACGGCACGCGCTTTGGCTGTGGCTGGAGAATCCGACGATGCCGCACATGGGAACACCCCCTTACTTCGCCTTCTGCTTCAGCGCCGCCGCGACGAGCCCGTCGAAGAGCGGATGCGGCGCCGTCGGACGCGACTTGAACTCCGGATGGAACTGGCCCGCGATGAAATACGGGTGGCCCGGCAGCTCGACGATCTCGACGAGCGCGCCGTCCGGCGAGACGCCGGATACCTTGAGTCCCGCCGCCTCCAGCGCCTTCCGTCCCTCCGTGTCGTAGCCGAGCTCGTAGCGGTGGCGATGGCGCTCGGAGATCGTGAAGTCCGCCTTGCCCTTCTCGCCGTAGGCCGGCGCGTAGAGCTTCGCCGCGAGCGTCCCCTTCTTGACGACGCACGGATACGCCCCCAGGCGCATCGTGCCGCCCTTCTGCGTGATGCCCTTCTGCGTCTCCATGAGGTCGATCACCGGATGCGTCGTCTTCGGATCGAACTCCGTCGAGTTCGCGTCCGCCCAGCCGACGACGTCACGCGCGTACTCGATGGCCGTGCACTGCATGCCGAGGCAGATGCCGAGGAACGGAATCTTGTGCTCGCGCGCATACTTGATCGCCAGGCACTTGCCGGGAACGCCCCGGCTGCCAAACCCGCCGGGAACGAGGATGCCGTCCGCGCCCTTGAGCGGATTGACCTCCTTGCTTGCGCCTTGCTCCTTGCTCCTTGCCCCTTCGACAAACTTCTCCAGCTCCTCCGCCTCGATGCACGCCACGTTCACCTTGCAGTCGTGCGCCATGCCCGCGTGGTGCAGGGCCTCGTGGACGGACTTGTAGGCGTCGCGGATCGCGATGTACTTGCCGACGAGCGCGATCGTGCAGGACTTCTTCGGCTGCGTCGCCTTCTTGACGAGCGTGTCCCACACCGTGTGCTTGATGGGCCAGATGTCGAGATGGAGCTGCTTCAGCACCTCCTCGTCCAGCCCCTGCTTGCGCAGTTCGCGCGGAATCGCGTAGACGGAGTCCGTCACGTCCTTCTCCTCGATGACGCGCTCGGGGCGGACGTTGCAGAAGAGCGCGAGCTTCTCCAGATGCTCCTTCGGGATCGTCATCTCCGTGCGGCAGACGAGGATGTCGGGGATGATGCCGATTGCGCGGAGCTGGCCGACGGAATGCTGCGAGGGCTTCGTCTTGAGTTCGCCCGCCGCCTTCAGGTAGGGGACGAGCGTCAGGTGCACGAAGCACGTGTTGTCGATGCCGTGCTCGAAGCGGAACTGGCGCGCGGCCTCCAGGAACGGCAGCGACTCGATGTCACCCGACACGCCGCCGATCTCGCAGAGGACGATGTCGCAGTCGTGCTCGCCGGCGGACTTGATCGCGTCCTTGATCTCGTTCGTGATGTGGGGAATGACCTGCACCGTGCCGCCGAGGTAGCCGCCCGCACGCTCGCGGGCGAGGACGGCCGAGTAGATGCGCCCCGACGTGTAGTTCGACGCCTTCGAGCACGTCACGCCCGCGAAGCGCTCGTAGTGGCCGAGGTCGAGATCCGTCTCGGCGCCGTCGTCCGTCACGAACACCTCGCCGTGCTGGTAGGGGCTCATCGTCCCCGGATCGACGTTGAGATACGGGTCGAGCTTCTGCATGAAGACCTTGTAGCCCCGGCTCTTCAGGAGGAGGGCCAACGAGGCGGACGTGATGCCCTTGCCAAGGGAACTCACGACGCCGCCGGTGATGAAGACGTATTTGACTTGTTTTTTCATGGAAGTGGGAAGGTGGGAGGGTGGGAAGGTGAGAGGGTGGGAAGG
>OIYX01000112.1_pt1 | contig 27335 bp, 19 predicted proteins | sample 1588431 | NCBI WGS metagenome assembly OIYX01 (sample SAMN03283241) | human gut metagenome | biome: human-associated habitat; material: feces | host: Homo sapiens | place: Peru | collected 2012
AGATCAAGGTATATGCCCGCGATATGAAAGCCTATCAGGACTTCATGCTCAACACGCTGGGAAATATCGAATGCATCGGAAGCCTGCACAGTATCATCGTGATTGGTGAAATCAAGGATTCGCATTATATTCCCGTAGCAAAATAAGGAGGAACGTGATGACAGCAAAAAAGTTATTTATGATATGCCTGCTTCTTGCCGGCCTTTTCTGTCTTCCAGCCGAGGCACAGCATCCTGGAGAAACCGTCAGCCCCCAAACCATCAGGAAACTGGGCGAGAAGCATTTCTTCTCTCTTTTTGAGAAATGCTATTTCACGCTTTGCGGTGGCATCCGACAATCCAGTTTCCTCACAAAGCCTTTCTCTGCTTAGATTCTTTTCCTCTGAGAACATCTGCAAAATCAACTTCTGTCTCTCTGTTAAGTTTATTGGGGCATTTATTGGGTCATTCAATGAACCAGATGCAACCTTGTTCTGAATATGCAGAGTCAATTTAACTTGCATAAGTTCAGGCTGTTCCAATAACTCTGGCTTTATCCAATGCTTTTCATTCCATGCGTTTAGAATGAGTGGGAAACCAGAACCGAGGTTCTCGCCATAGCCTATCATACGGAACATGTTCTGCATACGCTGATTTCTGGGTTTCTGTTCCTAACTCAACGAAAGGCAAACACAAAATAATTCTCACAATTAAAGCTATGTTGAAACTCGACCTGACAATAACGACTTTATTGCATCAAGCTCGGCTACTCGTTTCACAATCTGCCATTGCATGGTAGATGGAATTTGGTCGGGGTGAGAGTTGGTTGCCCGAAATCCTGGTCACGGTTGCCGTTGAGCGTGTTTTCACGCTCTATATGATGTAAGATGCCGTCAGAGAGATGACCATATATATGAATACTAGTATCCATACGAGTTTTTTTATTCAGTTACATGCGCCAAGCACTGTTTTAAAGGGTTTTTGCTCTGTTTTAGGGCTGTTTCGAGTCGCCCAGTTACATGCCAGTTACATGAGCTATGCCCAAGTGACGACCTCAAATAGCCGAGAACGACCTCAAATAGCCAAATAACGACTTAAAATGACTTAAAACGACTTATAACGACCGAATATGCCCATATTATGACTTGACAATCGCAATTATGTAACAAATTAATAATTCAATTCTTGTTCACCTTTTTCTGTAATAATCCATTGTTTTCCACTAATAGTTTTTGTAATAAATCCTTCTTTCGCTATTTTTCGAAGAAGATTTCCTATTTTTCTCAGTTTCTCGTCCTGAGTTAAACTTGATGGAAGAACATGTTGTAGTCCCTCATAAACGTCTTGACGTTTGAATCCCATACTTCCTGCATTATGAGCCAATTGCAACAATAACTTTTGGATACTATTTTCTGCAAGACCATTTTCTTTTGTATAGTGTCCTATCTGCTTAGTCATTTTGGCAACTTTTAGCGATATAGTATAGTGTGGTGCACGACCTTCTATCAAACCCTTTTCATGAAGATGTTTAGCAGCTTCCTTGGTGATAGGATGATGCTTCTGTACTGCGTCTAACCAAAGGCACTCTTTCAGTGACAAAGAGTTATTTGCTTTTAAGAGATTGGTATATTTCTCATCGATCATTTTGCCATAGATGGTTACACCAACGGTTCGATGTTCGTTGTCTATGTCGTAATCTGGCATAGGAAAGAATCGGTTGCGTTGTTCTGTGTAAATCTTCTTGATGCCACGTCCCACAGTATCTATCATGTTGAAGTTAACCATGCCTCGGCATAAGCATTCGTTACGATAGTGGAATTGTGGACCTTTGTGCTCCAAGGCATTCTCTATCGTGCCAGGAATGAAACTACCACCATTACCATAATATAAGGTGCTTGGTCCTTCCACAAAAACTATGCGCTGCTGTAAGGTGTAGTCTTGATGGGCAAGGGCGTTATGTAGGGCCTCACGAATGGTATATTCATCATATTGCTTCATTGTGTCTGGAAATAGTGTTCCGCCAGGTAATTCACGCATAGTTTTGTTACGAATTTTACCCAATACCTTATCAACGTTTAGGATGAAAGGTATAGTAAAGTGCTCATAATCTTGCACGATTCCTTCTTCATCTTCCCAAGTCCAAGTGATTTGTGCTACTGCAGGATGAATCTTTTGGATAGATAGCGGTTTGCCCAATAGGAGGATGGCTGCACGAGTGAGCTTACCATCTCGCATCATCATACTATTAGCCAAGAACTCTTCTGTACTCCACGCATCTATTTCTTCGGCTGGGATACTTGAAGAGTGTACTTTTTTGAACATGACTTTAGCTGTAGCTACGGCTAATTCATCCAAGTCATTGATCGTGGCATTTGGTACAAGTTGAGCTGTCCAATCGGGTATGGGTGGCTGTTGGCGGATAGTATCTTGTTTTGCCTGGTTCAGTGGTTTCAGACTTTCGCCATCACGACCATAAGCCACACCTTTCCAGTGCATCACGATATTTCGTGGTGATGCAGGAACCTGGAAAAGCAAAACACGCTTACCTTCAACCTCAATAGGTACAATATCCCTAAAGATGAGGTTGTCTGTGGTATGTTGAGACATATCTTGTTTCAAACGGTTCAAGGCAACCTCGCCATCTTTGAAACTGGTGCCAATAATTTGATGTTTCTTGTCCCAAACACCGAAGACTATCCAAGCAAACTCATGGTCACGTAAGTTTGCTTCATTGCTAAGAGCGGAGAAGTACTTTCCTAACTCATCAACATCGAAGTTGGTCTCTGCTTTCTTGAATTCTACAACCTCATTCTCTGAGTGTTCCCAAAGCTTGTTGAATATCTCTATATATTTTTTCATTGTCTCCTTTTTTATTCGTTACTAAATGAGCCTACTTAAAAAGTAAGGCATTTCTTAGGACACATTTATATAAAAACAGCTACAAAGATAGCATTTTCCTTTGTAAATAGGGCATATATTCAGGAGGAAAATGTTTTTTCTTTGTGATTTTTTCAGTTTTGGGTGAAAAACTCTATGTATGGGGATAAACTAAAGTGGTGTAATTCGAAGGCAATATCCATAAAATGTGTGAACAGCATCAGAAGGATATGGCAGAACTACTGCAAGCATTTGATACCCAAATGACAAAGGAATACGAGCATTCTAATAAATTCTATAAGGAAGTCCACGATATGCTTAGACGAAGCGACGGCTTCTATATTTCAGTCTTTTGGTTCTGGGTGTGTGCCGCATTCTTCTGGGTTGGCGTTTTTGTTGGGATTGGCAGTATTGCAATAGGGATTTATAAAACCTTTGTTTCCTAACGGATAATGACAAATAAACAGACATTGATAAAGGAAAATGGTAATGTCATTTGCTCTAATCAATGTCTGTTTGTTCTTTTTATTAGCCATTATAATGGTACCTGTACCTTCTTCATCAATTCTATCCAATCTGTCAAGCAGATTAGTGAGGAGTTTTTCTAATTCCAAGATAATTGGATTTTATATACTGCCTATGTCTTGATAGTTCATACGACTGCAAGAACGACCGCAACGACCGCAAGAATGATAAGGTAATTACCATTCTTGCCTGTTCAAAGATAATGTAACTTTCGTTATTTTTTATTTTTCTTATATTCAGTTTTTGTCATGATACCTTCTCTGGCTTTCTCCATACTTTCGGCATCTTTGTAAAAAATCCAGTGGATAACAGGGCTACCACCATAGGAGGAAGAATAGGCTTGTTGGAAAGTCCAACCCTTTTCGACCATGTAGTTGGCTGCATCAACCATACTATTGAACTCAATTTCTTCCCCATTCTCATCAACAAATTTAAGCTTACTACTGAGATCTCCCCATATATTATAGGAAGCTTTTGTGCCAAAGTCGAAAATAATCTTCAATCCAGAGGATAAACTCTTTTCAATTCCTTTTACTTCGCAATAGTATCTGCGTTGTGCATAAATGTGACCAACGCAAAACAAAAGGCATATAGCCAATGTCCATTTTATAAAATTACTCTTCATGTTGTATGAATTTTATGTTATCGTTTTGTTCTCTTACTACATGGTTTTGCACTGTTCCTTGTTGACAACTCTATCTCTGAATAGCTTCATGTTGGTAAAGTTGCGAGAAATATTCTGAACAAGTTCCAAATAATTGTCACTACCGTTCTCTCTCTTGTGATAGTAAGGTTTTATTGAGACACAATTCTCATGCTCAAAGACAGTATTTAGCAAAGTCCTATCCGAATTACCACAAGAATGCCCCATTATCAAAACTTGGAAAGGTGCAGCCATTAGAAATCCTAACAATTCGTGATAATGCCTCGTCTCCAGATATTTGACAGATTTGACATTTCTAAGCAACTCGTTGTCGTTCTTGTCAAGTATATCTTGGTAGCTTTTATCAAGTTCGTCACCATAACCAAAGATGATATTTTTAGGATGTTCCAAGTCTCCATGAATGAAATTAAGTTCAATGTTGTCACCATCATACATTTTGGCGGTTTCTGTATAATTAAAGCTCAATAGCATAATGCGTTCAGGCTGCAACTTGTTACGATTCTCATGATAATATTGTGAATTGTGAGGTTGTTCATAATCAAGCCCCATATTATCTAAAGCTTTAATCTTACCTTCTGTCGAAAAATCTGCGGTATCAAAATAATCAACCATTCCACCTTTTAGGTCATTTCTGAAATTGTTATTTTTAATTGTTCCAAGATACTTTACAAGCAATAATTGAAGATATGCTAACTGATTATTTAACTCAACGACTGTATATTTGCAATTAGGGGTATCTATGTAGGCTTTGAGCAATTGATAGTAGTCATTCTCTATATCTACCCAACCTCGACTTTCTATAGAATGTAAAATAGTCTCAAAAAATGGACAACATTCAATAGAGAAAATGTCTGGATTATCTTTGATGTATTGGATGACTTCACTTCCTGTATATTTTCTTTTGGGAAACAAACTCTTTAGAAAGTATGAATTGTCAAATGCAAATACGTTCCAACAACTAATATCTGTATTGTCCTTAATTTTTAACCTACAAAGACAATCCTCAGAAATTTTGGTTGTGTCCCCTACAAAAGAATTTACACGACAATCCCAATACCAGTTAATAAAGTCCATATAACTGGTTTTAAGACCATGTGCCATGTCAAATCCGTTTCCTATAATTACAAGTCTATTCATCTTATAGTCTTTTGGGTGAATTTGGATGCAAATATAATAAATTTGTATGGAACTTTGTCTAAAAATTAAAAGAAATAATAAAAAATAGGACTAAAATACAGTGTTTGTAGTTTCGTGTGGGCTTATTGTCGTTTTCAACATCTAACAAGTAAACTTATTGTATTGTAGTTTGTAACGCATTGTAAAGTGGAGACGCAGCGATAAATGATTTCATGTCGTTCCATATTTTTCCTTCTGATAAGCCGCATTATCCGTATGAATTGCCGAAAGGATGGTGTTGGGCAACATTAGGGGATTGCATTTACGTTAAATCAGGGACTTCCATAAATGTTAGAAACAACCAAACAGGTTGTGTTCCTATATACGGTGGTAATGGGATTAATGGCTATTGTTCTACTCCAAATGTCGAAAAAACAACAATTGTAATAGGGCGGGTTGGTTTTAATTGTGGTTCTGTACATTTTGTAAAAGAAAAGGCTTGGGTTACAGATAATGCTTTTATAACTACAATAATAGGAAAAGGATATACGGAAGAGTTCCTACTATATTTGTTGGAACAATTAAACCTTAAAAAATATGCAAATTCTACTGCTCAACCTGTTATATCTGGGGCAAAAATATACCCGATAACAGTTCCGCTTCCACCATATGCAGAACAGCAACGCATAGTAAACGCAATTAAAATTAGCCTATCATTGATAAATATTGTTGAGAATGGAAAAGAAGAATTACAAACATCTATCAAGCGAGCCAAATCAAAGGTTCTTGACCTCGCCATTCATGGTAAACTTGTACCACAAGCCCCGAATGACGAATCAGCAAGCGAGCTATTGAAACGCATCAATCCGAAGGCAGAAATCATATCTGATAATGGGCATTATCAGAATTTGCCTAAGGGATGGTGCTTAACCACATTGGAAAGTATAACTAATTATGGTAGTTGTGTAAACGTTTCTGTGCAAGAAATACCAAAAGACGCTTGGGTGTTGGAATTGGAGGATATAGAGAAGGATAGTGCCAAGATTCTTTGCGCTCGCCATAAAAAAGATAGAGAAATAAAAGGGGTACGCCATCGTTTTAAAGCTGGTGACATTTTATATTCAAAGCTCCGCACATACTTGAACAAGGTTCTCATAGCACCAAATGAAGGTTTTTGTACAACTGAAATTATTCCAATTTCTGTAAAGTTAGGAATTCACAACAAGTATATATGTCATGTGCTTCGTTCGCAAGCTTTTCTTGACTATACTGCACAGTGTGGCTATGGTGTAAAAATGCCTCGACTTAGTACAAAAGATGCTCAAAATGGCATAATTCCACTTCCACCGTATAACGAACAATTAAGAATCGTTTCTATGGTAGAAAAACTCTTAGCAGATCTTGGTACAATAGAAGAATCCTTGGCAAGGTAGTTATATTGTTACTATGTTTCATTAATTAAGATGTAAATATGGTAACAAAATTCAAGGATTATCTTGTCAAGAATAACTTGACAGAAAACACTGTCCGCTCTTATGAATGGACTGTGAAGTATTTTATGGAGCACTATCCTATTGTGAACAAGAAGAATCTCTTGGCATATAAGGGATATTTGGTTGAGAACTTCAAACCGCAGACCGTAAATTTGCGTTTGCAAGCCATCAACAAGTATTTGGAGTTCACAAAGCAGGAGAAGCTAAAATTGAAGTTTGTAAAAGTTCAACAGAAGAACTTTTTGGAGAATATAATCAGTGATGCAGATTACAAATTCTTCAAACGTAAACTAAAAGCTGACGGACATGATGAATGGTATTTCGTAGTTTGGTTTATGGGTGCCACAGGTGCACGTGTCAGTGAGTTGCGACATATCAAGGTGGAACATGTGAAGGTTGGGTATCTCGACCTTTACAGTAAGGGCGGTAAAATACGCCGTTTGTATATACCGAAGAATTTGCGCATCGAAGCAACCAAATGGCTTGAAGAGAAAGGCATCCAATCTGGCTATATTTTTCTGAACCGTTTTGGAGAACGTATCACAACACGTGGTATTGCTCAGCAGTTGAAGCATTTTGCTGAGAAATATGGAATGAACAAGGATGTGGTATATCCACATTCTTTCCGTCATCGTTTCGCTAAGAACTTTCTTGAACGCTTCAACGACATCGCACTCCTTGCTGACCTTATGGGGCACGAACGACTTGAAACCACTCGCATCTATTTGCGACGTACAGCAAACGAACAGCAAAAGATAGTGGATAAAGTTGTAGTGTGGTAAAATAGGGGATAATAATATGTTTTAGCCATCGTAGGTAACAAACTTACGATGGCTAATGAATGCTCAATTACAATGCGGTTTCTATTGCATCGAGTTGAGCGAATATTTCTTCTATCTTTGAAACGATACGCTTTTGCTCGGCAAGAGGAGGAATAGGGAACAGCCAATTGTCAATATCTCCTTTGTTTATAGACGGTGAGTTATCTCCTTTCATAAATTCATTTAGTCCATTTATGACATAGTCTGAAATCATTAGATGATAGCAATATTTAGGCAAAAGCACTTCCGTTGGATGACAGACATAAAATCCAGTAGAGGCAATGCAATCATTTTCCGAAACTATAGCTATGTTTCTCAAATATGGACGCACTAAAGAGAAGACGACATCTCCTTTCTGTGTAAATCGACTAGCTCTACTTGGGGCATTAGCTACTTTTAGTATTTTTACATTGCTTATAATCTGTCGTTTATTGTCTATTGCATCAATGTCTATGTACTTGAATGTCTCGCCAATTGGCTTGCATGATTTCATTGGATTAAAGATGTGTTTACCTTTTACTAGGCACCATCCCTTAGGCAATTTCTGATAATGCCCATTATCAGATATGATTTCAGCCTTCGGATTGATACGTTTCAGTAGATCGGTTGCTGGCTCATCATTCGGGTCTTGTGGCACAAGTTTGCCATGGATAGCGAGGTCGAGAATTTTGGATTTAGCATGCTTTATTGCATCCTGTAAGTTTTCCTTTCCTCTGTCAATTTTATCAATTATACTTAGCCACTTTGTCAATTCTTTTACTATGCGCTTCTGTTCTGTTATTGGTGGTATCAGCAACATCAAATTAGCCAATATTGTTCCATTCACATTTGGCTGACCTATACCTACAGAATTACATAGAATCTGGCTCCAATAATAGCCTGACTCAAAGAAATACTTTACAAATTCAGGCAGGACTTGATTATAGGTCTGAACACGAATGAGATATGAAGCATATATGGCATTTTCCTGTAAACTATTTACAAGATATGATTTACCAACTGTTGCACCTGTTCTTGCAAATAAGATGTCACCATCTTTCAGCAAATAGGATTCAGCTTTACTTTCATCATAATCTGTAAATGGAACTGTTTCCCAATTAACGAAATTATTTTGTATATCTGTTATTCTAAGTAACTTATAAGCACCATGTGATTTGGCTGACTCGCTAACACCATATAATATAGATTGAGAGATTTCACCAACTGTTGTCCATTCCCACCCCTTCGGCAGTTCATACGGATAATGCGGCTTATCAGAAGTCTTTGCAGACTTCTTTCCTTTTTTGATTTTTCCTTCTTTGATAAGTCTTTCCTTTTCTGTACGGATGCGTTCGAGCAACACCGATGCTGGCTCATCGTTGGGGTCTTGTGGTACGAGCTTGCCATGAATAGCAAGGTCGAGTATCTTTTGTCTTAATGCTTTTGTGTCCATTATAAAGTTATCTATTTCGTTTTATCTGTTTCTGTCAAGAGTATATTATTTTTGAAGTTTGTCTTCTTTCATAAAAAACTCACAGAACTCTCTTAATTGCTGTTGCATTTTTTCTTGTGGAATAAGAATACGTTTATATTCAGCTACCATAGTAGGACTCATGCTACGACTCATTGCATATTCCACAACAACTTTGTCTGCTTCAGGACATAAGATGATACCAATAGATGGATTTTCGTTGGAACGCTTCACGTCACGGTCTAAAGCTTCCAGATAAAACTCTAATTGTCCCAAGTCACGAGGATGGAATTTTGTTTTCTTTAGCTCGACGGCAACGAGGGCTTGAAGACCACGATGGAAAAATAGTAAATCTGCCTTGAATGAGGAAGCTCCAACGTTCAGTCTGTATTCTTGATCCATAAAGATAAAATCTTTTCCTAATTCAAGGATAAATTGTTTCATATGCTCAATCAGACCTTTCTTCAACTTAGACTCGCTATGTTTCTTGGGCAAGTTAAGGAAGTCTACAAAGTATGTGTCCTTAAACATTATAGGAGAAGTAGGGTAAGTTTCAAGTAGTCCTTTTGACAGGTTAGTCTTGCTACCTAACAATCCTGAAAATGTTTGGTTTGAGATACACCGCTGAAGTTCTCTCGAAGTAAAATGTTCTTTGTGAGCATAAAGAATATAAAAGATTCTCTCTTCGATACTTTTGCACTGACACAATATTTCAATATGATTTGTCAGAGTTGTAAGAGTCAGCAACTTGGGCATTTGTCCAGTCACTGATTGGACAAATTGTGAAGAATCCGTTTGGACAGTAACAGATTTCTCTTGTCCTGTTTGCTGGTTCTCTATTTGTCCAGTCAATGACTGGACAAATTCGTCATTCAGATACTTAGCTATAGCCATAGTAAATGCTTCTGATGAATATTCGTCATAAAACATCACCATATTGTAAATACTACTGCGACTGAATCCTTTGATGTCAGGACGCTTTATACGGATATATTCTGACAAATTTGAAACAACTTTACTTCCCCATTCCTGACTTTTTAATTTATCTGATACATATTTGCCAACAGACCAAGCCGTAAGGAGAGTTTCGGTGTTCACAGCTACGGAAGCTCGGCATTTATGTTGTTGGATTATGCCAATAACTTCTGCAAACTGCTTTTCTTTTGATATGTCAATATTATAGTTTGTCATATTAATTTTTTTTGAGATAAATTCGCACGCAGTGCTTATTCGTCTTTTATTCCAGCCAACAATTTTTCCAGTTCGCTTACAGCCTTACTGATGTTCAAGCTCTGCTCTTTGATATTTGCCATCAGTTGGCTCAATGGTAAGTCTTCGGTGTCATCACCTTGTTTTATCCAAGTGATGTCAAGACTTGTTTTGTCACGAGCCATTATTTCATCAATGCCATACTTGCGCCAACGACCAGAAGGATTCTTTTCTGCATCGTATGTCTCCTTGCGGTCGTTGAGGTTCTCTGCATGATAGCAGGAAACAAAATCATCGAGGTGTTGGCGAGTCATAGGGTTTGCCACACGTGAATGTTTAATGTTTGTCCTATAGTCATAAAACCAAATTTCCTTTGTTGAGCATCCCTTGTTAAAGAATAACACATTCGCTTTTACGCCTGGCTTGTAAAAAATACCAGTTGGTAAGCGAAGTATTGTATGCAGATTGTAATCTGCTAAAAGATGGTTACGAATGATTGTACCTTCATCGTCAAAAAGAACATTGTCTGGTAATACAACCGCTGCACGACCATTCTGTTTCAAAAGCAGCATGATGTGTTGCAAGAAATTTAGCTGGTTATTTGACGTTTCTTTGTAAAAGTCAGGGCGGTTTAATTCTACAGAGCCAGCAGCTCTTGTACCAAAAGGAGGATTAGCCAATACAATATCTACTAAGTCTTTGCCTTCTGGACATTTTTCCAAAGAGTCTTGGCAGATGATAGGATTACTTTCTAAACCTATTCCATGTAGATACATATTCATTGATCCCAAAGTGACAACTGATGATGTGATGTCGTATCCTTTAAGGGCATTATTGTTTAAATGCTCTAATTTTTCCTTATCTTGTGACTGCATTTTCATAAAAGAATATGCAGCAAGAAGGAAACCACCAGTTCCACAAGCTGGGTCACAGATTGTGTCTGTGATTTTTGGACGAACAACATCGACAATCGCCTGTATCAGGGAGCGAGGTGTAAAATATTGACCAGCTCCACCTTTTGCATCTTGCCCATTTTTTTCAAGGATTTCTTCGTAGATAGTTCCTTTAACATCGTAATCCATACTCAACCAATTGTATTGGTTGAGTAAGGTGATGACTTTCTTCAAATATACAGGTTTATCTATTTTGTTCTGTGCTTTGGTATATATCGTACCAATCAAATTGTCTTGTCCACTGAGTTTTTTGAGAGTATTCTCATATTGTGAAATCAAGTCTAAGCCATCAAGCGTAACTAAGTCATTCCATTGGTAACCGATAGGAATCTTTGATTCTTCTGCAAACATTTCCACATTCTCGGCATCCATCTTCAAAAAAAGAAGATATGACAATTGCGTAATGTAATCCGTAAAACCAATACCTTGTCCAGACAAAGTTGTGGCGAGTGTCCATACTTTTTTTGTGAGCATCTGCTCGTTTGATATATTTTTTTTAGCCATATTTATGCTATTTTTCTTAAAACTACGAATTTATATACAGAGTCCAGTGCTTCGTCTGCTTTCTGCATGTTTCCAAATGCCGCAATCAATTGAGCTGCATGGGTGACATCTGTCTTTCTAATCTCACGCACGTTGCACGCTCCATTGGCAGCAATATATTCCACGATCTTGCTTATCACATCCTTTTGCTTCTGTGTAATGTCCATTTGCTTTCTACCATACCAAAGGTTGAACATGCTTCGTGCTGTAGGGTAGGCACTTTCCAGTCTCTCAGTCTGGTGATAGGCAAAGCGTACTAGTTGGATGATATTGGTCAGAGCCTCCGATTCCTCCTTCTTGGTTGTACGGCGTACTTTGTCACCATATACGATGGCGTATGAGTTCCATAACTGCTTTTGAGCAAAACGGTTGTTCTCCATCTTTAGCTTGTTTTCCAAATCTTTCAACATAGAATAGGTGATAGGTTCGCCTTCATTGTTGTATAGAATACGCAAAGCCTCTATGTCGTCACAATGGTCGCAGCAATATTGCTCAAATGCTTCCGTGGTGCTTTGTGCCTCTTCAGCAGAGAATCCTTTGAATATGAGCGTATCTTCGCCAGGCATCAAGGTGTTGACAAAACCTGCTGCAAGAATCAAGATATACTTGCGAACATCAGCATGGTTGGCAATCGGAGAAACCAATCCCTTACGCTCATTGTTAGGTTTATTGATGTCAACGAATGGAGGCAACGGCGGTTGTTGCTCTGGATTGAGAGCGTCATATATGCGCTGGGCTATTTCTTGCATGTCATCATGCGCAATACGGATAAATTCTTCTCGCTGTGCATTATCCGCTTTATTGTAAAGTCGAGACAAGGTAGCTGCAAGTCGTTTGAGATAATTGTCGGGCAGATTGCCATGAGAAATGCGCTCCAACAGTTCTTTTAAAGTAAGAGTCTCGCTTCCTGGTCCCTCCTCATATTGACTCGGTATGATATGCTCATGTTCTGTTACTCCCACTGCATCCACAAGGAAGAAACAATCCTTACTGATTGCATTGGGAGTTACATTGCGCAGTTGTTCATCGCCAATAGTTCGCACTCCACGACCTTTCATCTGGGTATAGAGTGGGGCTGAATCCACATCACGCATAAACATTACCACTTCCAACGGTTTAACGTCCGTTCCTGTAGCCACAAGAGTACAGGTTACAGCAATACGGAAATCCTTGTCATTGCGGAATTGACGTATCAACTCATTGCTGTCTCCTGCCGAATAAGTTATCTTTTGTACAAAGCGGTCATCAGTGCGTCCAAATACTTCTTTTGCAATCTGGACGATGTTTGTAGCATGATTTTCATTGAGTGCAAAGATGAGCGTCTTTGGCAGATAGTCCATGTTTGGCTCTCGTTGAGGGTCATTGAACAGTTCTGTATAGACAGCATCACGATAAGTAGAGAGAATGAGCTTGATTTGAGCAGGATTGATGATGCTACGATTTAGCTCTTCTTTTGTGTAAGTCTTTGTCTCTTTTGTACTCACGGTCTTTACTTCACCAGTATATCGAGTCTCTACCTTTGTGCGTTGACCTTGCAAGATGGCACCACCTTCTTCGGTTACTCTTGTCTTGATGCGGTAGATGCGACAATCCACATTTACACCATCTATAATAGACTGTTCAAGCGTATAGTTTACTACACGGTTGTTGTTGAAGAACGCCATAGTCTCAGGAATAGGTGTTGCTGTAAGACCGATGAGACGAGCTGTGTCAAAGTATTCGAGTACTTTACGCCAGTTTCCATAAATGGAGCGATGACATTCGTCTATTATAATAAGGTCAAAGAAATCATGTGGAAGATTAGGATTGTCTGGTAGTGTTACCTCTCCATCAGATGTATCTTCGTCATCCTCATCAGTGTCTGTAATCTCTTCTCCCTTCAATAGTGAGAATAACCTTTGAATAGTACAAATAACGACATTACTATCCGTTGGTACTTCTGCCGATTTTAATCTGTTGACACCATAGATGGTATTGAAGGCATCCCCTGTATCTGTAAGGCGGAATGTGCCAAACTCTGTTTCTGCCTGTTTACCGAGATTGTTGCGGTCAACAAGGAATAGAATACGGCGCATTGGCGTATAAGTCAGCATACGATAAGCTGTAAGGCAAGCTGTATATGTCTTGCCTGCGCCTGTCGCTAACACCATCAACGCACGGTTTTGCCCAATACGAAAACTTTTTTCTAATTCCGTGACAGCCTCATACTGGCATTTGCGAAGTCCTTTCTCGTTTAATGTTGGAAGTCCAGCGAAAGGGTCTTCTATACCTAACATCTTGACAATCTCTTTTGGGGTGTGGATGCGGTTGATTGTTTCCCATTCGGAAGTTTCTCTATACCTATAATCAAAAAACTCTATTTCCTTGCCATTTGACTTGTAAAGAAAAGGCAGTGGTCTTTGCCAAACTTGATAACAGTCTGGTACACTCTTAGCATATGTGATAGTTTGCTCACTTACCATGTTGGAGGAAATGTTAACTTCTTCACGCTTAGCTTCAAGCACACCTACCGCTTTCCCATTGATAAACAGGAAATAATCAGCTTCAAGATTACCTTTTAGTAATCCTTCACGAATGGCTACAGCCGTGATGGTTGGCTCATACTCTTCTCTATTGACAACCTTCCATCCTGCATCAGCAAACCATTGGTCTATTTTGACCCTTGCTTTTTCTTCTGGTGTCATAGTTCTGTCCTTTTTGTTGCAATACTTCTTATGTTATAACATTATCGGAAGTTCCTTCCATTAGTGTGATTTAAGGATTGATAGAACAATCCTTTATTTATCCACAATGAGGTCTTTCATTTTTACTGAAAGAATGTCGGCTATTTGATTCAGTAATTCTAATGATGGTTGTTTGCGGTTACTGCAATACGCATTAATAGTACTGAAACTTTTGCCGAGTTTCTTTGCTAATTCGGTTTGAGAGACATCTTGCTCTACTAATACCAACTTAATTCTGTTCAGTTTCATAGATAAACCTTATTAATTTTGCCACAAAGATAATGATAATATTTCACTAAACCACTTATATTATTCACTATTTATGCTTTTTTGTCTTTTGCGAATGAGTGTAATAAAGGACAAAAGAAAAATATGAGCAGAATGGGAGTTTATAAGAGACATGCCTCTTTCTGATGTAATTAACAGAAATCGTGTGAAAGAATGTAAAATGAAACCTTGTGTTTAGCAACCTATATGAATTAGCACTGAAATACGTTGCCAAAATGTTGCCAAAAATATGAAAGCAAAAATCCTAACCGCTTATTATCAAGCAGTTAGGATTTTATTCGGTGCGCCTGATAGGACTCGAACCTACACGGCCTGAACCACTAGATCCTAAGTCTAGCGCGTCTACCAATTTCGCCACAAGCGCATTTGTGAGTGCAAAGATACAATAAATATTTGAATAAAAAGAAGAAATGTGCAAAAAAAGCGGTTTTGTTTGTTTTTTACGAGAAATAATTGTACTTTTGCAGACAAATGTTATACTTTACAGGTAAACTAAAAATAATCATGATGAAAAAAATGAATTTGTTATTGATGGCAACAATGCTGAGCGCAGTTGTCTTTGCAGGAAATGGAAAGACTTCTACTACTCTTCCTGTTGAGGGAGAGGTGGTGAAGGCATCTCATCCTATGATTCAATATATGGGACGTGTAAGCTTCGGAAAGAATCCGGATGTGGCTAGCTTTAATTACCCTGGTACTACTATTGAAGCAAACTTCCAGGGTTCTTCCTTGAAGATGATGTGCCGTCCGATGACGGGCTATTTCATGGCACAAGTTGATGGCAGTGAACCTTTTAAGGTTGGATTCAATGCAGAGCGTGATTCGGTGGTTACACTGGCCACTGCCTTGCCAAAGGGTGTGCATCATGTGAAGGTGATGTATGTAATAGAGGGATTATTCCGCAACCCGGAGTTCCGTGGATTTGTGTTGGATAAGGGGTGTAAGCTCGTTGAGGCTCCTGCTTTATCTGATAGAAAGATAGAGTTCATTGGTAATTCCATCACTTGCGGATATGGAGTGGAGAGCATTGGAATGAGTGATCCTTTTGAGGATGAAACGGAGAACCACTGGCTGACTTATGCCAATATCGTGAGTGATAGCTTGAAGGCGCAGCATACATCGATTTCCCGCAGTGGTATTGGCGTATATCGCAACTATGATGGTCCTAAGACGGGTTCTGTGGAGAATATGCCTTGGCAGTATGAATATACCTTATTTAATAAGCACGATGAGAAATGGGATTTTGCCAAGTATCAGCCGCAACTGGTTTGCATCAACCTAGGTACCAATGATCTTTCTACGGATAATTATGATATTCAGCTTTATGAGAAGAATTACCGCATGTTCCTTACTACCGTGAGAAGCAAATATCCTGATGCCAAGATTGTGCTCCTGACAGGTCCTATGCTCGGGGAGAAGGAGAGTAGTGAGCAGAGAGCTGCACTTGACAGAATCTGCGCAGAAGCCAACAAGAGCGGTTTTACCTTGGCGAACAAGACGGTAGTGGATAAAAGAGGCAAGGTAAAGAAGGCGAAGAAGCAGGGAGATAAGGAGATTTATCGCTTCGACTTCTCGTTCCAGAAAGGTGACTTGGGATATGGTGCCAGCTGGCATCCTAGCAAGTTGCAGCATCAGAAAATGGCAAAGGAATTGTTGCCATTCCTGAAAAACTTGATGAACTGGTAGATATAAGACCACTGAAAGCGATTTCTCTTTTGGTTTTGATAAAAATAGAATAAAATTATAGTAACAATGAACACAAAGAATCTATTATTGTTGGCATCTTTTGCTTTTGCGATGCCATTGTCTGCGCAGACTCCACAGGAGGATTTCAAGAGGGATATTACGCTCTCTGCAAGTAACTACGTGGCTTATCGTGGTCCTCAGAAGCAACTTACTCCTGCTCCTAAGGGATACAAACCATTCTATCTGAGTCACTATGGTCGCCATGGCTCACGCTATATGATAGGAAATAAGGCCTACGATGTGCCTTACTTCTCTTTGCTCAAGGCGAAGCAGGAGGGTAAACTGACTGCCAAGGGTGAGGAAACATTGGAAAAAGTTAAACTGATACGTGATGATGCTAAGGGTAGGGATGGCGAACTGACGCCGCTCGGAGCTATCCAGCATCAGGGAATTACCAAGAGAATGATGGAGCGATTCCCGGAGATTTTTGCAGGTAAAACCAATATCGAGGCGAGAAGTACCGTTGTTATCCGATGCATTCTCTCGATGGAAAACGGTCTGCAGCAGATGCTTCGCATGAATCCTCAACTCCATATCTTCCATGATGCCAGTTATCACGATATGTATTATATGAACCTGTCGGATAAGCGACTGGACAGTTTGAAGAATTGTATCGGAAGAAAGACGGTGCAGGAGGAATTTACCAAGAAGCACGACTGCTATGACCGCGTGATGAAGGAACTCTTCAACGATCCGTACTGGGTGAAGCAGAATATCAATCCGCGCGACCTCAACTGGAAACTCTTTGAGATGGCTGGGGCTATCCAGGGTACTGAACTGCGTGGCAAGGTTTCTCTCTACGACCTCTTCAATGAGGAGGAAATCTATCAGAATTGGGTGGTAAGCAATTCCTGGTGGCAGATGTCATACGGATATTCTCCTTATACTGGTGCCGAACAGCCTTATTCTCAGCGCAATCTCTTGAGAAATATCATCGAGAAGGCTGACAGTTGCATCGCTCTCCAGCATCCGGGTGCTACGCTGAGATATGGTCATGATACGATGGTGACTCCGCTTACCTGTCTGCTCAACCTGAATGGTTATGGTGCGCTTATCAAGGATCCTGAGAATATTGCCAAAATGTGGTTTGATTATAAGATTACTCCGATGGCAACCAACCTGCAGTTTGTCTTCTATCGCAATCAGAAGAAGCCGAATGATGTCTTGGTGAAGGTTCTTCTGAATGAGGATGAGGCTACCTTGCCTATCAAGAGTGATGTGGCTCCTTATTATCATTGGAATGATTTTAAGGCATATTGCATGAAAAAGCTGGACTCTTATCCAATGCAAAGAGACGACAAGAAAATCATTAGATAGAAATAGGAGAGATTATAACATATGGAACTATCTACTTGTTTTGCAAGCCCGGAGATTTACTATTCCTTGGCTTGCTTTACTTATATTTTATCAGGTGTGTTCGGTGCCATCATCAGATGGCGCCACATGTGCCATCCTTATAGTGAACAAGGCGACTACTTCTACCCTGCACGCCGCCAAGTAACCTTCTTTTATGGAGCTGTAGTCTTACAGTTTCCATATGTGCTATGCCCATCAGATCCTGACGCTTGGTTTTTCGCACGAAGTTTCGGAATCATCTTTTACCCTATCTGCTTTGCAGTTTTGTTCTTCCGATATTTTCGAATGAACACTATATGCAATATACAAGACTTGAATAAGAAAACCCTCTACAACCTACTCTTCATCTTGCCCTTTCTTCTTTTGATTGTGATGTTTTTCTTTGTAATATTTCGTAATGGAGATGTCTTTACCCCCTATCAAAAGGAATGGGAATATGGATTGGGCGGCATAAGCCTTTTACTCTCCTACGGCTTTATGAGAGAATGTTGGTGGTTAAGTCGTAAATTGGATAATTTCAACATACAGAATTATTCCAATGAAGATGACTTTCCTTATGCTTTTGCCAAGAAAGTATTTAGGCTTCCACTCATAGGTTTTACTATCATGTGGATAGTCTTTCTTTCGGAAAGTCGCGAGGTCTATATGTGTGTAAACATCCTCATGGCTATGTTCATGGTGTTTTTTCTTTGCCAGATTCTCCATCCCAACAAAGCCATACGCTCTCCTTTGGTGAAAGAGGAACTGGAATGTATGGAAAAGGAATGCCTTGAAAATATAATGCGGCGAAACGAGGATTTTAAACCTGAAAATTCTGCCTCGTCCGAAACAGACGAAAAAGTAAGTTCTTGCCAAAAGGTAGTTTTAGATGTGGAGGGTGGCATCGACAAGGAAGCCCTGCTAAAGCAGATGGCAGAGAAGGATTGGGAAGCCGTAAAGAAAGAGGTACTTACCATCGTGAGCCGTCGCTACTTAGAGCCAAGTCTGAAGCGAGTGGACGTCATTCGTGATGTTACCCTGATGAAACATACCCTGGCTGGCACTTTCATTACCCAGGTGGGTTTTTACAAGTTAGTAAATGCCTTTCGTGTTCGACATTATGAGAGATTGATGGAGACATCCAACTCAAATCTGAGTCAGGACATGGCTGCAGAGCTGTGTGGATTCAAGAACCGTTGGGCACTTTCTAACGCTCGCAAGCGTTTGGAAGGTTTTGACTATAGTTTGATAGAAGAATATGTTTCATAAAGATATTTGACAAACTGTTTTGTTTGTATAAAGGTGTGGTGTTCTCCGCACCTTTTTTTTGTTGTTTTCCTACTTCTCACCACTAAAAGTTACACCAATACTTACATTTCAATGTGCTTTTTCTGTGAATATGAGGCGGATTTAGTTAAAAGATGTATAATCCAACGCACGTTCACGTGGAAAAACTGATATTCACGAGAAAAAACTCACGTTCACCACACTTTGAGATTATTTTCATAAATTTGCAAGCGTTGACTATGACACGACAAGGTCATCAATAAAAAAAGTAAAAGATTATTAACTTTGCTTCTGACTGCTTTATATTGGAATGTGGATGTAATTGTGAGTTATTTCATGTTTATATTAAGGTATAAGTAAATTAAAGAAGTTTTAAACCTAAAAGATTATGAAAAAGAAAATTTATCCAATGCTATTTGTCGCAGCCTTGAGCCTGTCGGCATGTACGGAGGTTTTAGAACCTAACGTGGACTATGGTGGAAACACATTCATCAACGACTATTCAGCGTTGGTCGATGCAGTGAACAACCTAAACAAGACTTTACAAGAGCGTTTTGATGCTCTCAATCAACTGCTGAAGAGCAATATGGTAGATATCAAACTTGCCATTGACTCCAACACGGGTGCCATCAAGGTACTCAGCGAGAAGACAGAGCAAGGATTGAAGGACGTGAACACCTCCATATTCAATGGATTCACCACCCTTTCAGGCAAAATTGACGAACAGGGCAAGAGCATTGTTGTTGCCATGAACAACAACGGTGAGTTGCTGCGTCTCCAGATTGACGAGACAGGCAAGTTGCTCTCTACCTCTTTGTTGAACTCAACGGATGCCATCGTGAAGGCCATCAACGACCAGACGAAGTCGTTGGAGGAGCGCTTCGCCATCTTGGACGCTTCCTTGAAGGCTGGATTTACCGATGTGAAGGTCAGCGTAGATAAGAATACAGGCGCCATCACCTTGTTGGATAAGAATACAAACGCAAGCCTTGAAAAGATTAACGGTTCGTTAACAGATGGCTTTAAGTTGCTCAAAGAGCAGATTTCTACGACAGGCAATGATGTCATCTACGCATTGGACAACAACGGCAACTTGCTCCGTGTTGAATTGGGCAAGCAGCAGGAGGCTCTCAGTGCCACCATCGTAGGTCAGACAACCAAGCTCATCGCTGCCATCAATGACCAAACCAGCACTTTGGGCAAGCGCATTGAAGCCTTGAGTACCGTAGTGGAGACTGGTCTGAAGAATGTAGTGGTCAGCGTAGATAAGAACACAGGTGCCATCACGTTGCTCGACACGAATACACAGGTAAGCCTCAACGGTATCAACATGTCCTTGGGTAAGATTGACGGAACTTTGATTTCTGGATTCCAGGCTATCAAGACAGAGATTTCTACCACAGGTGGTAATATCATCACAGCATTGGACAAGAACGGCAACTTGCTCCGTCTGGAACTTGACAAGCAGCAGAAACTTCTCAGTGCAACAATCGTGACTCAAACTAACAAGCTCGCCAAGGCTATCAACGATCAGACAGCATCTTTGAGTAGCCGATTTAAAGCACTCACCCTTGCTCTTTCTACAGGTTTGGTAGGTATCATGGTGGAGATTAACAAGAACACAGGTGCCATCAAGACCTTAGATACACATACACAAGCAAGTTTGGGTACTCTCAATACGACTATTTTGAATGGCTTCAACAAATTGAACGAGACCGTGGACGACAAGGGCAACAAGATTGTCACAGCCATCGGTACACAAACTGATGCCATCGGTACACAAACAGAAGCTATCAAGAAGCAAGGTAAGTTGCTGCGCATGACTATCACGAAGTCTGGTAAACTGATAGCAGCAGAGATTGTAGGTAGCATCGATACATTGAATGCAACTCTTGAGAGTCAGAATGCCTTGTTGGAATCCAAGTTGGATGCTATCAACACCGCCATCTCAAGTGGTTTGGCAAAGGTGACAGCACAGGAAAGGAGGATCAACAGGACGCTCGACTTGCGCTTAACTGCCATCGACACCCAGTTGCAAGGTACCAACACTGAGTTGCAAAACGCAAACGTTCAGTTGAAGACACTGAACACCACCTTAAAGAAGCTCAACAAGAACTTAGTATCTGGCTTCAAGACTGTGAAGAACAGCATCAATATGATGTCTGGTGAATTGTCTGTCAAACTTGCCGACAACACGACAGCTATCGTCAACATGGAAGGCAGCATGAAGGACAATCTCAAGAGCCTGAAGGATGCTGTAGATAAGCAGGGAGGCGATATCGTTACCGCTATCGACAAGAACGGCAAAGTAGTTGTTGCTGCTATCGACAAGAACGGCAATGTTATCAGCACGGCCATTGGTGGTGTCGTAGATGCTATCACAAAGCAAACCGCAGACCTCAACAAGGCTATAACAGATGGTACTGCTTCCGTGGTTGCTTCCAATGGTGAATTGAAGACTGCTATCGAAAAAGCCATCAAGTCACTGGAGAATAAGCAGGACGCAAACGCCAAGACGCAGATTGACCTCTTGAAAAAGATGCTGGCTGACAATGGTATCTATAAGAATCCAGACGACAACTCTTCCATCTATGTAGATCCAAGTTTGTGGAATGTAATCTATTATAGTGATGATCTCCGTAATGTCATAGCCAAAATGCTGACTGTAGCAGAAGAACCATCTCTTACCTATTCTGCCGCATACGCTGTACGTGATAATGAATTGGAGAATGTATCCACCATGGTTTGGGCAGAAAAAATAGAAAATGGTCCTGCTACATTAGCTGCTGGAACCCTCCAACCAATGGATTTGGCAAATGGCAAGCAGGTAATACGAGTGACCAAGGTTATTTCTTATATAAGATATCGTTTTACTTCTTTTGACAAAAATATCGTGAGGATAAATTACATTGATTCTAGGGGAAAATTAGGAGCGACTACTTCTAGTACGAGTGTATCAATGCCATTCTCTACATACGCTAATGGCATTATCACCCCTGTTGTGAAGTGCAACATTTATCTTGAGCCAAATGCGACTGTAACCAGCATACCAGAATATACTTGGCCGGAGTAGAAACTTAAAGCTTGGAGATTATGAAAATGAAACGTTTAACTATAGTGGCGGCCGTCATAGCGACGGCTACCACACTTCAAGCCCAGACCTACAATGATACGGTGCGAACCCACACCTGGTCCATCTACGGACAGGGGGGTGTAAGCTACTATCATGGTATGCGAGGAGCGGATGTCTCGGATTCGAGAAGACCTATTTCGCCCGACGCAGCGGTAGGCTTGAAGTATAACATCAAGCCATGGGTGAGAATTGGCCTGAACTTGGAATACACCATGCTAAAAGCTACTGGCAAGCATGTGGCTTCCTCTACTGTCACAAAGAATGACTTTGTGATTACAGACCCTTCTACAGGCAAAACTTACCCTGCGCCATTGGAGACAAAGATTGACCGCATACAGAACCGCTACAATATGCACTATGCGATGGCTGACCTCAACTTCGATTTCAATATCATGGAGTTTTGGCACAATCGTAAGGCACAGAAGTTCAACTTGTGGTTAGGAGTGGGAGCGGGTTACCTACATGGCTGGAACCGATTCTCTGCCACTACTTCCTATAGGGAGTTAGCAGTAGCGAAGGGCGAAGGATATTATAATGTCTATAGCCACAACTACCTGACGTCTGATGTGGAGAAAAAGCAGGTGAATGCCTTGTACATCCCAGTTTCCCTGAGCTTCGAGTACGACATCACGCCTCGTTGGACCATCGGTTTGATAGGACAGTACAAGTACTTACCTCTCGACAACGACCTCACGCCTAAGGGCATAGTCAGTGGTGGACTGGTTCTTCGCTACAACTTTGTGGGCAAACGTATGCCAACCAACAAGGCACTCTATTACAACACGCTTGCTGAACAGCAGGAGATGAAGGACGCTTACGAGCGACAACTGCAGGATAAGCAACGTGAGAATGACGGTTTGCAAAGCAAGTTGCGCAAGAGCCAACAGGAGAATGCCGACTTGAAGGCATTGGTGGAGGATTGCCAAAATGCTAATGCGAAGGTAAATGGTCATGATGTCTATTTCCCAGTCAACAAGACCAAAATTATCGAGCAGGAACGCATTCGCCTAAATGATTTCATTGCTTCTCTGAAGGAGCAGAAGAACTATAAGTTGACCATCATCGGTGAAGCATCATCAGATGGTCCTTCTTCCAAGAACTTCAAGCTCAGTGAGGGGCGTCTGAACAATGTCGTAAATTATCTCAAGAAGAAAGGCATAGAGGACTTCTCCATCAAGTTGGAGAAAGCAGTGGGAGACAGCAATGGCTGCCCAGACGTAAAGTGTCGCAGAGTTCAGATTACTGTAGAGTAAAGTCCTCAGTAACATGAAACTCAAAGTTATGTAAATTTTTTATATGAACAAGCCGCCTCAAATGGAAAATTAAATTCCTTTGAGGCGGCTTCTTATTTTTCATAGTAGTAACACCTTGATAGCGTGACTACTTTTTTTCTTCGTTCTTCAACGATTCATTCTATTGTTTTTTCAACCAGTCTTTATCTTTCTCATTCTCTTCTGTGAATCTTTTGTCATCGAAAAGGCTTGTCTGTCCCGTCAACTCATCGATAACCTGCTGTTCACTCTTGCCTGCATCAGGATCAAGATTCTCACGTGGTTCCATAGTGGTGTTTCCTGAAGAATTGTCATCGTTCCCGCCACTTTGAGTACCCTTAAAAGAATCATCTACAGAACCTTCTTCCTCCCCACCAGTTGGTTCAGGGAATCTCGTTGGCTCCAATTCCTCGATGCTTTCTATCTTCCAGGTAGTGAGACGCTTGCCCTTTGCCTTGAAACTCTTCTGTCCGATAAACTGTTCTGCATCGATTTCCTCGGCAGGTCGGATTGCATCCACTCCGCCATAGGTAACCTTGATTCTCGGATAAACCGTGTCGGTGAGCAGAATCAGCTTGCAGTTAGGATTTTCACCCATGAAGTTCTGATGGCGCTTGATGGCATCCATCGTGAATCGCTTGATATAAGGATAGCCCTGATTGTCGGCATCGTAGAGAATGGCGGTCCAGATCTTGTGCTCGTCCCATTTTTCCAGACGGAGGATATTGTCCTCGTAATGGTTGTTCGGGTCGAAGTTGGTGATGTAGAATTCGCCATTGTCAAGTACTACCAGGATGCTTTCATCATCATTGAATTCACCGAGGAATCTTCCGTTCTCATCATAGTTGATGCGGTTTACGTCTGGGTCAAACCAAACCTTTCTTCCTCCCAAGGTACTGTGACCGTGACTCTTCAGTCCGATGCGTTTGATGGTACGCTTGGTCAGGAGATTTCCCTTGGCAGCACGTCCTTTGATGAGTATTTCGGAGAAATCCTTCTCCAGGAAGATGCTCTGTCGTTTCTTCGACAGGTCTGGCTCCATAGTTACCTTGATGATTTCCGCTTCGCCATTAGGGTTGGCGGTGAAGTAGATGACGCGGCTGCCAGGAGTACCCTGGGTGATGTCGTACAACTTGTCGCGGGTCATCGCCGTCACGTTGAATCGCTTGATGAAATAATCACCTTGTTTTCCGTCGCGATAAACGCAGTTGTAGATGGTGCGCTTGTCGTTTTTCTTGAATACCTGTACGTGGAGGATGTTCTTTCCTACGAATATCTTGTCGGCCACCTTCATGACCTTGAATTTTCCGTCTTTATAGAAGACGATGATGTCGTCGAGGTCGGAACAGTTGCATACGAATTCATCCTTCTTGAGTCCGGTTCCTACGAATCCTTCCTGTCGGTTGATAAACAATTTCTGGTTGGCTTCTACCACCTTGGTCACCTCGATGGTGTCGAAGTTGCGTATCTCGGTCTTGCGAGGATGGAACTTGCCGTATTTGCCTTTGAGGTATTCAAACCAGTTGATGGTCACATCGGTCATGTGGGCAAGGTCATTTTCAATCTCAGCCAGTTCTGCCTTAATTTTCATCAGGAGATCATCCGCCTTATCCTTATTATATTTAAGAATACGCTGCATCTTGATTTCGAGCAGTTTGAGAATATCTTCCCGGGTGATTTCGCGATGGAAAGCATACTGTACCATTCCCTTGCCATCCACCTCGGCAGTAAAGAGCTTGTCCTTGAAAGGTTCCAACTTTGAGTCGATGAATGCCACTACCTCATCCTGGCTCTTACTCTGCTCAAACTTGCGCTCCTTGTAGATGCGCTCCTCGATGAAAATGCGCTCCAGAGAGGAGAAGAAGAGCTGTTCTTCCAATTCGCCCTTGCGGATCATGAGTTCCTTGCGGAGCAGTTCCATCGTGCAATCTACGCTATGCTTGAGCACATCGCTGACGGTGAGGAACTTAGGCTTGTTGTCCTCGATGACGCAGCAGTTGGGTGAAATGTTGATTTCGCAGTCGCTGAAGGCATAGAGGGCATCCATCGTCTTGTCTGACGACGTGCCAGGAGCCAGATGGACGAGAATCTCCACGTTGGCAGAAGTCACATCATCCACCTTTCTGGCCTTGATTTTACCTTTCTCTACAGCCTTGGTGATAGATTCGATGAGGCTTCCCGTAGTCTTACTGTATGGAATCTCGCTGATGATCAGAGTCTTGTTGTCGAGCTTGTCTATCTTGGCACGAACTTTCAGCACACCGCCACGCTGACCGTCGTTGTATTTGCTTACATCAATGGCACCACCTGTAGGGAAATCAGGATAAAGCGTGAATGGTTCGCCCTTCAGATAGTGAATGGCTGCATCGCAGAGATCATTGAAATTGTGGGGCAGCACCTTGCTGCTCAAGCCTACGGCGATACCTTCTGCACCTTGTGCAAGGAGCAGAGGAAATTTGGCAGGCAGGGTGATAGGCTCTTTATTGCGGCCATCGTATGAGAGCTGCCAGTCGGTAGTCTTCGGGTTGAATACTACATCGAGTGCAAACTTGGAAAGTCGTGCCTCGATATAGCGGGGAGCTGCCGCACGGTCACCAGTAAGAATATTTCCCCAGTTACCCTGTGTGTCGATGAGCAGGTCTTTTTGTCCCATCTGTACCAGGGCATCACCGATGGAGGCGTCACCGTGAGGATGAAACTGCATGGTGTGGCCCACGATATTTGCCACCTTGTTGTATCTGCCATCATCCATACGTTTCATGGAGTGGAGAATGCGTCGTTGCACAGGCTTCAATCCGTCCTCGATGTGAGGCACGGCACGCTCCAGAATTACGTACGAGGCATAGTCGAGGAACCAGTTCTGGTACATACCGCTGAGATGGTGTACAGCGGATGCGTCGAATCGGTTCACCGGCTTATAATCGGAATGCTGTTCAGTCTGATTTTTCAAATCATCCTTTGCAGAATCCTCTAAGTCGTCCTTTTGCGAATCCCCCAAATCATCTTTTGAGGTGTTCTCCAAGTCGTTATTTTGAGAATCTTGCAAGTTGTCAGGATTTTGACCTTCCATTCCGTCTTTATCTTTAATTTCGTCGCTCATAGATAGCTTTTAATACTTATTTTGATAATTTATGGCAAAAATACAACAAAATTTCGAGAAAAAAGCGTATCTTTGCCGAAAATTTGAAAAAAATAAGTTTTTATCATGGCACAGGAAGATGTTTTTAAGAAAATCGTAAGCCATTGCAAAGAATATGGCTTTGTATTCCCAAGTAGTGAAATTTATGATGGCTTGGCAGCTGTTTATGATTATGGACAGAATGGTGTTGAGCTGAAAAATAATATCAAGCAGTATTGGTGGCAGAGCATGGTATTGCTGCACGAGAACATTGTTGGTCTTGATGCTTCTATCTTCATGCATCCTACTGTTTGGAAGGCTTCCGGCCACGTAGATGCTTTCAATGACCCATTGATTGATAACCGCGACTCAAAGAAGCGTTATCGTGCTGATGTGCTCATCGAGGATCACATGGCTAAATACGAAGAGAAGATTGCTAAGGAGATTGCTAAGGCAAAGAAGCGTTTCGGCGACAGCTTTGATGAGGCTCAGTTCCGTGCTACCAATCCTCGTGTTCTCGAAAACCAGAAGAAGCATGATGAACTTCATGCTCGCTATACTGAGGCTATGCAGGGTCCTAACCTGGAGATGCTGAAGCAGATTATCGAGGATGAGGGTATCGTTTGCCCTATCAGCGGTACCAAGAACTGGACTGATGTTCGCCAGTTCAATCTGATGTTCTCTACCCAGATGGGTGCTGCCAGCGATGCTACCAGCAAGGTTTATCTCCGTCCTGAGACAGCTCAGGGTATCTTCGTAGATTATCTGAGCGTACAGAAAACCGGTCGTATGAAGTTGCCATTCG